>Ga0079305_1000239_pt1 | contig 131474 bp, 141 predicted proteins | sample LMS_cellobiose_e_FD_79183 | JGI IMG/M metagenome (GOLD analysis project Ga0079305, IMG submission 79183) | Rumen-fistulated moose microbial communities from Alaska, USA - LMS_cellobiose_enrichment | ecosystem: Host-associated > Mammals > Digestive system > Stomach > Rumen fluid ...
TGGCAGGCGCTTCCGTCTTTGCGCACGCGGCGAACAGAGACAGAACCATGACTGCCACAAGTACCAGCGCCAGGATCATCTTGATTTTCTTCATGCTGTTTCTCCTTTTCTTTCGATTGGTTGATTTGGTAATTGCAGAGGACTGCTGTTTGAAAAAGCAGCGTCCTGAAACAGCTGCTTAAACAAAAAGAAATACTCATTACAATTCGCGAGGGTATCATAAAAGAACTTCTTGTTTTTGTCAATGACCACGAAAGCCCTTTGTCGCTTTTGTCCAATTCTTTTCGGCAATCGTTCACCGCTCTGCTTCAAAGGTTCGAAATCAATCGAAGAAAAGACCAAATGGTCCGATAAAATGTGAAGAAAAGAATGAAAATCAGATATGAAAAAGATCATGCAGGGTCCCACAGATTGATATGATCCGAGAAATGGACGAAAAATGCTGCGAAGAAAAGAAATCATGGGCCTGCGGATTTGAAAATGGGCGGCAATGAGGAGAAATGGCAAATTCCTTGTCGGTTCTGTCCACTTTTTCTTTGCTTTTCTGGTTGTGCATTTGAAAAGAAACTGTTACAATGATACTAGAATGAACATGCAAAACACTGAAATTATTAAGGAGGAACCGAAAATGATTAAAGTTGGCTTGATCCTTTATTCTGTTCGCGATCTGATGGCGCAGGATCCCCTGGGCACGGTGGAGGCTGTCGCCAAGCTGGGCTATAAGAATATTGAGGTCTGCAATCACAACGCCATCGTGGACAACGGCTGCGGCTTTGGCCTGGCTGCCGAGGATATGAAGGCAAAGTTTGACGAGTACGGCTCCCGGGTCGTCTCCGCCCACATCTTCCCCATTGAGAAGGCAGACCTTGACAAGGTCGTGGAGTACGAGCAGATTCTGGGCAACAAGAACATCGTCAATCCCATGGGCCGCTTCACCACTTATGATGATCTCATGCAGCAGATCGAGGTCTTCAACGCCACCGGCAAGCGCCTGCACGAGCTGGGCATGAGATACCTCTATCACAATCACAACCAGGAGTACCGCACTTTCAAGGGCAAGACCATCCTGGACTACATCGTGGAGAACACGGATCCGGACTATGTGAGCCTGGAGCTGGATACCTTCTGGACCATGCGCGGCGGCTTCAAGCCTGTGGAGATGCTCAAGCACTTCGGCAAGCGGGTCCATCTGGTGCATCAGAAGGACTTCGCCTGGGACTCCCTGGTTCCCATCAACCTGAACGGCATCACCCCCGAGGAGCGGGAGATGAAGCCCAATGAGGTCCTGGGCATCGACGGCAACAGCGATTACGCAAAGAACCCCGAAATGCAGAAGGCCCGTCAGGCTGCCGAGCGCGCTGCCTCCACTGCCTTCACCGAGATCGGCCAGGGCATCATGCCCATCCAGGACATCATCAATGCGGCAAATGAGTTCACCTCTGCCGAGTACATCATCCTGGAGCAGGATCAGACCCGGATGCCCACCCAGTTGGATTCCATCACCAAGAGCATGGAGTCCTTCCACCAGTTCAGCAACATCAGCTGGGACAACTGATGTTTGTAACTTCTTCTTGTTCTTCTTTCCAAGGGGCGGCGCAGGGATTTCCCTGCGTCGCTTCTTGCGTATGAAAAAGGCAGCCTGTTTGCAGGCTGCCTTTTTGTATTATTATAAGGAAGAAGCCCGGCTTTCGCCGGGCTGAGCGCGTTATTTGGGCAGGTCCGTCCAGTCTGGCGGAACCAACCCCTGGGAGCGGCTGCCCTTGATGCCCATGAAGCCGACAAACCAGAGGGCTGAGAAGACGCAGATTCCGGCAATGACCAGGTACATAGCGGTGTAATTCACGTGTGCGGCCAGCGCGCCGGAAAGATAGGCACCCAGCGCCAGGCCCAGGTCGCCGCCCACATAGTAGGTGGAGTTGGCGGTGGAGCGCTGATCCTGTCCAACGCTGCGGATGGCCCAGAGCTGGGTCCCGGACATGGTGGCGCTGTAGCCGAAGCCGTGGAACACAGCGGCGATGATGATGGGAGTCATGCTTCTTGCCTGGGCAATGAGCACGCAGGCAATGCCCAGAAACAGAAATCCGGGGATCAGCAGCCAGCCCAGGTGTTTCCGGTCGGAGATCCGGCCCCAGAGGATCCGGGTCGCCATGAGCACAATGGCGTTGATGGTGAAGAACAGCGCCACCTGGCTGATGCCACGGGAGACGCCGCAGATGGAAAGATAATTGCTCACAGCGGCGTAGATGATGCCCATCATCAGCAGCAGAAACGCGGCAGGAAGGGCGGGGCGGCAGAGGTAGTCGCTCAGGTGAAAGCCCCGGCGATCAGCGGTCCCGTTCTTTTTTGCCTCCTGCCAGGCCTTTGCCTTGGCGGTCAGCGGAACCGGGATCAGCAGCAGAATCACGAAGGCAAGACCAATGCTGACAGCTGCCAGGAGAAACAGGAGGATGTGATGGCCCCGGACAGCCAGGGCAGTGCCGATGGAAGGGGCGATGCTCTGGATCAGCGCCTCGGAGAGGGCATAGACCGCAACGCCCATGCCCAGCATCTCAGGAGGCAGGGAGTCATAGGCGATGGTGCACAGAACCGTGACCACAATGCCGGAGGATACACCCTGCAGGCAGCGGGCCAGATACAGAAGGGGCAGGCTCCTTGCCACACAGAACAGCAGAAAGGCTGCGGCAGAGGTGAGAAACGCGGTCAGAATGATGGTCTTCCGGCTGAGCCGGTCCGACCAGCCGCCTGCAAGCCCACGGAAGATCATGGCAAAGAAGGTTGCCACGCCCACGATGGTTCCGACGATGTCCGTTCCGTAGCCCAGGGACTCTACATAGATGGGCAGAGCCGGGTTCAGCATGGCGTAGGACAGGCCGTACAGCACGGAGACCAGGATGGTCAGGACCATGGTCCGGTTCCAGAGCTTTCCGGTGACAGGTGCTTCGTTCAAATCAGCTTCCTCCTTATTCTCGATCCGTCCAGACCTCTGGGGTCAGGCCGCGATCGGTTTTGCCCTTGAAAATGACATAGACAATAAAGCAAAGCGCGGAGAGGACGCAGACCGCGGCAATGATCTCGTACATGATGGTGTAATTCACGGCGGCCGCCAGTGCGCCGGCCACATAGGCGCCGAGGGCCAGGCCCACATCGCCGCCTACGTAGAAGGTGGAGTTGGCGGTGGAGCGCTGCTCCGGTCCGGCGCTGCGGATGGCCCAGACCTGATTGATGGACATGGTGGCCCCGAAGCCGAAGCCATAGAGCACGGCGGAAATGATAACGGGCACAATGGAGTGGGCCAGGGCGACCAGCAGACAGGCGACGCCCATGGTGATGTAGCCGGGGATGATGAGCCAGCCGATATGCTTCTTGTCCGCGATCTGTCCGCAGAGGGGACGGGAGACCACCAGCACCACGGAGTTGATGGTGAAGAAGATCGCCACGGAGCTGATCCCGCGGCTGAGGCCGCAGTGGGCCAGGTAGTTGGTGATGGCGGCGTGAATGATGCCGCTGAGCAGCAGCATGAAGCCTGCGGGCAGGGCAGAGCGGCAGATGTAGTCACTGATATGGAAGCCGCGCCGCGTAGCGGTTCCGTTCTTCTTGGCCTCCTGCCAGGCCTGGGCCTTCATGGTCAGCGGGACTGGGATGGTCAGAAGTACCAGGAAGGAGAGCGCAGAGGCGACAGCGGAGAGCAGAAACAGGGGAACATAGAGCTCGTTCTTGGCAAAGTAGGTGCCTAGCGCCGGGCTGACACACTGCGCCAGGGAGTTGGCCAGGGCAAACATGCCGATGCCGGAGCCCATAAGCTCAGGAGGCAGGGTATCGTAGGCAATGGTGCACAGGACCGTGGTGATGATGCCGTTTGACACGCCTTGCAGACACTTGGCGATGAGGAGCATGGGCATGTTCTTTGCAAAGATAAAGAGAATGTATGCCCCGGTGGAGCAGGCCAGGGAGACCAGAATGATGGTCTTCCGGCTCGTCTTGTCGGACCAGCCGCCGGAAAGGCCCCGGCCGAACATGGAAAGGAAGGTAGCGATGGCTACTATGGTCCCGGCGATGTCTGTGCCCCGCCCCAGGGATTCCACATAGATGGGCAGGGCAGGAGCAAGCATGCCGTTGGACAGGGCAGAGAGTCCTGAGACCAGCATGCAAAGAACGAAAACGCGGTTCCAGAGCTTTCCGGAACGGGCAGGGACCTTGGCATCCATAAGAACAACTCCTTTTTATATTTCACAAAAATCATACCAGCTTGCAATCTTTCGGTCAAGGAACGAAAGCTGAAAGAATGTGGACAATATCGAAATAAGTGGCAAGGAGAGTACTATTTGACAAAAAGTTTTGAAAAAGGTGGACTTTTTTCACTGAATCAAAGGGGGGATGCAAGAAGACCGTTGCATTTTTGGAGGGACTGGTATAGAATGGTCACAATGGGTATTGTGTCGGCTTTGCCGAAAACAAGGAGTGAATGTCTTTTGAAAATTCTGATCGCAGGCGCCGGAAAGGTGGGCGAAAACCTGGCCCGTCAGCTGGCAGCCGAGGGGTACGACCTGACGCTGATTGATTCCAACCAGCGGGTGCTTTCCAACAGTGTGGAGCGCTACGATGTGATGACCTCCCATGGCAACTGTGCCTCCCGGGAGGTGCTGCTGCAATCCGGCATTGAGGAGGCGGACCTGCTGATTGCGCTGACCAACGCCGACGAGGTGAATCTGCTCAGCTGCATGACGGCCTACGGCCTGAACAAAAACCTGCACACCATCGCCCGCATCCGCAACCCGGAGTACACGGACCAGGTCATGGCCATGCGGGATGTGTTTGCCCTGTCCCTGACGGTGAACCCGGAATTGCAGACCGCCTCTGAAATCGAGCGGCTGCTTCGTTATCCGGGCTTTCTCAAGCGCGATACCTTTGCCAAGGGCCGTATGGAGATCGTGGAGCTCCGGGTGGATCCGGGCAGCAAGCTCTGCAATGTGCCTCTGCCCAGTCTGAACGGGATTGTGGGCTGCCATGTGCTGGTCTGCACGGTCCTGCGGGACGGGAAGGCCTCCACGCCCCGCGGCGATTTCGTCCTGCGGGAGGGCGACCGGATCTTTGTCACTGCTCCGTCTGCCAATCTGGAGATTCTGCTCAAGAACCTGGGCATCATCACCAAGAAGGTCAGTCGGGTGCTGCTGGTGGGCGGCAGCCGGATCAGCTACTACCTTGCGAAAAATCTTCTCAAGAGCGGCATCGCTGTTACCATCCTGGATCGGGACGCCGCCCGCTGCGAGGAGCTTGCGGACCTGCTTCCCAAGGCCACGGTGATCCAGGGGGACGCCAGTTCTCAGGCAGTCCTGGACAGCGAGGGCATCGCCAGCTGTGACGCGGTGGTGACTCTGACAGGCCTGGACGAGCTGAACATGGTCATCTCCCTCTACGCGGGAAGCGTCGGCGTGGGGCAGATCATCACCAAGCTGGGCCGGACGGAGAGCGCCAACGTCATGGGTTCTCTGAACCTGGGCAGCGTGGTCTGCCCCCGGGAGCTCTGCTGCAACACCATCGTGCGCTATGTCCGCGCCATGCGGAACCAGACCGGCGCGGCGCTGACCATGCACTCCATCGCGGACGGTCAGGGCGAGGCGATGGAATTCCTGGTGGACAGTGAGACAAAGCACTGCGGTCAGCCCCTGAAGGAGCTGAAAATCCGGTCCGGCGTGCTGATTGCCGGCATCACCCACGGAGCCAAGACCGAGATCCCCAACGGCGAGAGCCGCTTCCAGAAGGGGGATTCCCTGGTGGTGGTCACCTCCGGCGATATCGTGATCTACCAGCTCAACGACATTTTTCAAAATAACTGAGGTGCGGTCATGAACTATAAAATGGTTGGCCGCATCATCGGCCTGGTGCTGGCCATTGAGATCATCTTCCTGATCCCGCCCATGATCCTCTGCTTCTGTGATGGAGATACCGGCGCTGGCCTGGCCTTTGTCTATACCATCGGCATCGGCGGCCTGGCGGCAGGAGCCCTGACGCTCCTGTGCCGCAGCGCGAAGAAGGGCTTCTACGCAAGAGAAGGCCTGATCTGCGTGGGCCTGAGCTGGATCGCCATGAGCCTGCTGGGCTGCCTGCCCTTCTGCATCTCCGGCTCCATTCCCAAGTTTGTGGACGCCCTGTTTGAGATCGCCTCCGGCTTCTCCACCACCGGCGCCTCCATCCTTCCGGAGGTGGAGTCTCTGCCCCGGGGCATCCTGTTCTGGCGCAGCTTCAGCCACTGGCTGGGCGGCATGGGCGTGCTGGTGTTCCTGCTGGCAGTGGTGCCCATTTCCGGACGAAACGACGGCTTCACCATGCACCTTCTTCGCGCGGAGAGCCCTGGCCCCAATGTGGGCAAGCTGGTTCCCCGGATGCGCCGCACGGCGACCATCCTCTATCTTCTTTACATCGCCCTGACGGTGCTGGATTTTGTGTTCCTGCGCATCGGCGGCATGAGCACCTTTGAGTCCATCTGTACGGCAGTGGGCACTGCGGGCACCGGCGGCTTCGGCGTGAAAAATGATTCCATGGCGAGCTACAGCCCCTATCTTCAGAACGTCTGTACCGTGTTCATGCTGCTCTTCGGCGTCAATTTCAGCTGCTACTATCTGCTGCTGCTCAAGCGGGTGAAGGATGTGCTGCGGGATGAGGAGCTGCGGATCTACATCCTGGGAATCCTGGGCTGTGTCACAGCCCTTGCCATCAATGTGCGCGGCTACTACGGCTCCCTCCGGGAGACCCTGCGCCACTGCTTCTTCACTGTTGCAAGCCTCATCACCACCTCCGGCTTTGCCACCACGGACTTTGACCTGTGGCCCACCTTCTCCAAGACCATCCTGGTGGCTCTGATGCTCATGGGCGCCTGCGCCGGCTCCACCGGCGGCGGCATGAAGATCTCCCGGGTGCTGCTGCTCTGCAAGAGCGCGGCCCGGAACATTCGCAGTGTCATTCATCCCACCCGGGTGCAGACGGTCCGGGTCAACGGCCAGCGGGTCAGTGAGACGGTGCTTTCCAACACCAACGCCTATCTCTCCATCTATGTCATCATTCTCATTGTCAGCACTCTGGTTGTCTCCCTGGACGGTTTCAGCTTCACCACCAACCTGACGGCGGTGATCTCCTGCGTGAACAACATCGGCCCCGGACTGGAGGCGGTGGGACCCACCTGCAACTTCTCCGGCTTCAGCGCCCTGTCAAAGCTGGTTCTCATCTTCGACATGCTGGCAGGCCGCCTGGAGATCTTCCCGATCCTGATTCTCTTTACCACCAGCGCCTGGAAGCGCCAGTAAGAAAATGCCTCTCGACGAAAGCTCGTCGGGAGGCATTTTTGTATGCTGTTTTCAGATCGGCTCCTCCGGAAGGGGGAGGGGCGCGGCATTGCGGTAGCTGAGATACTGGAAGCGCACGCCGTTTTCCTCCAGCTCCGCCTCGGCGGAGGCAATGTACCAGTTCTCCAGCACGTCCAGGTCCGGGAAAAAGCGGTCTGCCTCATAATCGCCGAAGGTCCTTGTCAGAAGCACCTCGTCACAGTAGGGAAGCAGCAGCCGGTAGACGCTCTCGCCGCCAATGACCAGCACCTCCTGATTCTGCCGGGCGCGCAGAAGCCGGAAGAGCTCCGTGGTGCCGTGGGCTGTCACCGCATCGGGGATGTCCGCGCCCCGGGTGAGCACGATGTTCTCCCGATTTTTCAGAGGCCGCCCGCCGGGAAAGCCTGCCAGAGTCCGACGGCCGAGAACCACGGTCTTGCCTGTGGTCAGCGCCCGGAAGCGCTTCAGATCCTGGGAGATGGAGACCAGAAGCTGATCCTCCCGGCCGATGCCCCAGTTTTCCGCCGCGTTCACGATACATTTCAGGCTCATATGGCAACGGGGATCTCCTCGCCCAGGCCTGTGTACTGATAGTTTTCCAGCTGCACACTGGTGCGGTCAAAGTCATAGAAATCCGTCACCGTGGGATCCAGAATGAACTTCGGCGCGGGGTACTGGGGATGCTCCAGGAGCTTTTCAATGATGGGCACATGCCGGTCGTAGATGTGGGCGTCCGCGATCACATGCACAAGCTCGCCAGGCACCAGCCCGCTGACCTGGGCAAACATATGCACCAGCACGGCGTACTGGACCACGTTCCAGTTGTTGGCGGCCAGCATGTCCTGGGAGCGCTGATTCAGAATGGCGTTGAGGGTATTCCCCGTCACGTTGAAGGTCATGGAATAGGCGCAGGGATACAGGGCCATCTCGTGCAGGTCCTGGAAATTGTAGATGTTGGTCAGGATGCGCCGGCTGGCAGGGTTGTGCTTCAGATCATAGAGCACCCGATCCACCTGGTCGAACATGCCCTCCTTGTACTGATGCTTGACGCCAAGCTGATAGCCATAGGCCTTGCCGATGGAGCCGGATTCATCTGCCCACTCATCCCAGATGTGGGAGTGCAGATCATGGATGTTGTTGCTCTTCTTCTGCCAGATCCAGAGCAGCTCGTCCACACAGGAGCGCAGGAAGGTCCTGCGGATGGTGAGGATGGGAAACTCCTCCTGCAGATCATAGCGGTTGACGATGCCGAATTTTTTGACGGTGTGGGCACTCTGCCCGTCGGGCCACTTGGGACGCACCGCCTGATCCGTATCCCAGTGGCCGTGCTCCAGGATGTCCCGGCAGTTGGCAATGAAGATTTCGTCTGCTTTGCTCATGAGACCGCCTCCTTGAGCCCAATCATAGCACATTGATTGAAAAACCACAAGCTATAGTTGTGATTTGCCCAAAGTCGTGCTATACTGTGTGGGTGAAAAATGAAAAGATTTGAGGAAAAGAAATGGAAAAAGAGCTGAGCTTTGCGGATCTGAACATCCCGCAGGAGATTTTGCAGGCCCTGGAGGACAAGGGCTACGGCTATCCCACCCGGGTGCAGGCGGAGGCGATTCCGCCCATGATGGAGGGCAGGGACATTCTTGCCAAGGCCCCCACGGGCACCGGCAAGACCTATGCCTTCGGCATCCCCATGATCACCCACATCGACCCCGCATCGGAGGCCATTCAAGGCCTGGTGCTGGCCCCCACTCGGGAGCTGGCGCTTCAGATCGGCGATGAGCTGAGAAGCCTTCTGACCCATTCAGAGGGAATCCGCGTGGCGGTGCTTTACGGCGGACAGCGCATGGAGCCCCAGATGAAGGCGCTGCAGCGGCATCCGCAGATCGTGGTGGCCACCCCCGGCCGCCTGATGGATCATTATCGGCACAAGCATCTGCGCCTGGACGGAGTTCAGACCGTGGTTCTGGATGAGGCGGACCGGATGCTGGATATGGGCTTTTTCAAGGATGTGACCGGAATCCTGGACAAGCTGAAGAATAAAAAGTGCATGGGTCTCTTTTCCGCTACCATCTCCCAGGAGGTCATGACCGTCTCCTGGATGTATCAGCGCGATGAGGTGGAGATCACCGTGAAGCCCGAGGCGGAGTCCCGCCCGGATATCGATCAATACGCCATCGTCACCTCCGCCCTGGAGAAGGAGGAGACCACCCTGCGCCTGCTTCGGCTGAAGGGCTATGAGCGGGTCATCATCTTCTGCAATACCAAGCACATGTGCCAGGCCCTTTCCGACGATCTGCGCCGGGCCGGTCTGGATGCGGACTGCATCCACGGGGACATTCCCCAGTCCCGCCGGGAAAAGACCATGCAGACCTTCCGCGCCGGAAAGCTGGGGATTCTGGTTGCCACGGACGTGGCCTCCAGAGGCATCGACGTGGATGATGTGGATGCGGTGATCAACTATGACATCCCAGAGGAGAACGAGTACTATATCCACCGCATCGGCCGTACGGCCCGGGCGGGCAAGAAGGGGGCGGCCTGGTCCATTCTGGGTACCTTCCCGGAGCGGGCCAAGCTGGAGGAGATCGCCAAATACTCCCACTTCGATGTGAAGAATATGATTTTTAACCAGGAGGGCGAGCTGGCAGATGAGCCGGTCCGCCAGGTGCAGCCGGTCTCCCGTCGGGGCAGAAGAAGATGACAGGGGCGGAGCGGGGCTATCTGATGCTCTGCTGCGACCTGGGCGATGAGCGGGTCCGGCCCCTGACAAGTGGGGAAGTGGAGGCGCTTCGCGCGGCGCTTGTGCGCCGGGATCTGCCGCCGGAGACGGAGCTGACGGAGTCTGTGCTGCAGCAGCTTGGCGTTTCGCGGCCCATGTCTGGAAGGATCATTGGACTTCTGGACCGGGAGCGCTGGCTGGACAGCTATCTGGCGGCTGCGGAGCGCAGCGGTGTGACCGTCCTGACCTGCCTGAGCCCCCACTATCCGGCGCAGCTGAAAAACCGCTTGGGCAGCAGCGCGCCGCCGGTGCTGTTCTGCCGGGGCGACGCGGCCCTTCTGACGCAGCCCTGCGTCAGCCTGGTGGGCTCTCGGGACCTTTCTCCCATGGGGGAGGCCTTTGCAAGGCGCGTGGGCGCGCTGGCAGCCAAGGAGGGACTGGCCCTCTGCTCCGGCGGCGCCCGGGGCGCGGACCGGACCGCCCAGAATGCCTGCCGGAATCTGGGGGGGAGCGTTCTCTGCATCGTCTCAGACAGCCTTCTGGACCATAGCGTCCAGGAGGGGATCGTCTATGTCAGCCTGGAGGGTTACCGCTGCAGCTTTTCCGCGGCCCGGGCCCATGCCCGGAACCGGATCATCCATGCCATGGGACTGGCGGCCTTTGTGGCCCAGTGCCGCATGGGCGTGGGCGGAACCTGGAGCGGCACCGCGGAAAACCTCCGCCTGGGCCTGAGTCCGGTGTACTGCCAGGCGGACGGCTCGGAGGCCGCTGCCGCGCTGCAGGAGCGGGGAGCCCATCTTGTGGAATACGACCAACTGTTATCCCTGCGCAAGCTTCTGGGATAGACGCAAAAAGGAGAGATTACCATGTGTGGAATTGTTGGATTTGTTGGCCGGGAGCCGGCGGCCCCCATTTTGCTGGAGGGCCTGCGGCATCTGGAGTACCGAGGCTATGACTCGGCGGGCATTGCCGTCTATTCCGAGCAGGACGGCCTGGAGGTCATCAAGACCTCAGGACGCCTTCAGGCCCTCATCGACATCGTTTCCGGCGGCAAGACCCTCACCGGGACTATGGGCATCGGCCACACCCGCTGGGCCACCCATGGAGAGCCCTCCGACGCCAACTCTCATCCCCATGTCAGCGAGGATGGCAGTATCGCCGTGGTGCACAACGGCATCATTGAAAACTATCTTCAGATCAAGCAGTTCCTTCAGGGCAAGGGCGTGAAGTTCTCCTCCGATACGGACACGGAGGTGGTGGCTCAGCTGCTGGAGTACTATTACAAAGGCGATATCCTCCAGGCCGTGGCGGAGGTCCTCCGCGTCATCGAGGGCAGCTACGCCCTGGGCATCATCTGCGCAGGAGACGGCCGCCTCATCGCGGCCCGGAAGGACAGCCCCCTGATCCTGGGCTTTTCGGAGAAGGGCAGCTTCCTGGCCTCCGATGTGACAGCCATCATCGGCCACACCCGGGACGTCTGCTATATGGACGACGGGGAGATCGCGGTTCTGGACGCGGATGGAATCCAAGTTTATAACGCCATGCTGGAGCCCCTGCAGAAGGAGCACAGCTATGTGGACTGGGAGATCTCCGCAGCGGAGAAGGGCGGCTATGAACACTTCATGTTCAAGGAGATCATGGAGCAGCCCGAGGCCATCCGCAAAACGGCCTTTCCCCGCATCAGCGCCGGGCGCATCGCCTTTGAGGACCTGAAGCTGACGGAGGACTACATCCGCACCATGCACAAGATCCATATCATCGCCTGCGGCTCCTCCTTCCATGTGGGCATGGTGGGCAAATATAATCTGGAGCGCCTGCTTCGGATCCCGGTGGAGGTGAGCCTTGCCTCGGAATTCCGCTACGCAAGCCCCATCCTGGATGAGCACACCCTGGTGGTGGTGATCAGCCAGTCCGGTGAGACGCTGGACACCATGGCCGCCATGCGGGAGGCAAAGCGCCTGGGGGCCCGGACCCTGTCCATCGTCAATGTGGTGGGCAGCTCCATCGCCAAAGAGGCGGACGATACCATCTACACCTGGGCCGGTCCCGAGATTGCTGTGGCGACCACCAAGGCCTATTCCACCCAGCTCATTGTCCTGGATATGCTCGGCCTCTTCTTTGCCGATCTGCGCGGATCGGTTACCAAAAAAGAGTATGACCGCATCATCCGGGAGCTTCTGGAGCTGCCGGCCAAGATGGAGCGGGTCCTGGAGACCACGGAGGACATCAAATACTTTGCAAGCCGCTATTTCAACAACGCCTCCATCTTCTTCATCGGACGGAATCTGGACTATGCCCTGGGGCTGGAGGGCTCCCTCAAGCTCAAGGAGATCAGCTATATCCATTCGGAGAGCTACGCGGCCGGCGAGCTGAAACACGGCACCATCTCCCTGATCGAAAAAGGGACCCTGGTGGTGGCGCTAGCCACCTATGGCACTCTCTATGACAAGGCCATGAGCAACGTGATCGAGGTCAAGAGCCGCGGCGCGGACGTGCTGGCGCTGACCACCGAATCCCATGCCAAGGCCATGGCGCAGACGGCGGACGCGGTGATCTCGATCCCGAGCACCCATGATATCTTCCTGCCCAGTCTGGGCGTGGTGCCCCTGCAGCTGTTCGCCTACTATGTGGCCCTGCACCGGGGCTGCGATATCGATAAGCCCAGGAATCTGGCTAAATCTGTGACAGTGGAGTAAAAAGTGATGGAGTTTCAAGGATACAGCCCGGAGACCTTCGATTTTCTTTGGGGTCTCCGATTCAACAACAACCGGGAATGGTTCATGGAACATAAAAAAGATTATGTCAATTATCTCTATGAACCGACCAAGGCCCTGGGGGCCGCGCTGTATGCTCCCTTTGAGGAGGTTTCCGGCCTGGGCTACAAGGTTTCCCGAATCTATAAGGATGTGCGCTTCTCCAAGGGTGATCCCTACAAGGAGAGCCTCTGGATCTCCATTCGCCGCCAGACCGACAGCTGGGACTCCGAGCCGACGCTTTACTTTGAGGTCAGGCCGGAGGGCTGCCACTATGGACTGGTCTATTGGCGGCCGAAAGCGGCCATCATGCAGGCCTTCCGGCAGGAGCTCACAGACCGTCCGGAGCTCTATGCGCTGATTGTCCGCGCCGAGGAAGCCGCCGGCTGCACCCTGGAGGGAGACGAATATGTTCGCAAGAAGTTTGAAGCGCCGCGGCCGGAGCTGGAACGGCTCTATCACCGGAAGGGCTTCTGGGCATCGGTCCGGCAGGAGCCGGGGGATCTGATGTTCTCCGGGGAGCTGGTTCCGGAGGTTCTGAAAACCCTCCAGGGACTGATGCCCCTGTGTCAGTATTTCCAGACCCTGGCCTCCAGCTATCGGGACGCCTGAATTTTCAATTTGTTCATAAAAAACGGATGAAACCCTCTTGACAAACCAAATCGGCATGGTATAATTTAATTGAACTCAATCGAATTGAGAAAAATCTTATGGAGGGATTCATATGACGGTTTATGATTTCACGATGAAGGACGCCCAGGGCGCGGAGGTCAGCCTCAGCGAGTACCAGGGCAAGGTGCTGCTCATTGTCAACACCGCCACCGGCTGCGGCTTTACGCCTCAGTATGAGGGCCTGCAGGACCTCTATGAGAAGTACCAGGCTCAGGGTTTGGAGATTCTGGATTTCCCCTGCAACCAGTTTGGCAATCAGGCCCCCGGGACCGAGGAGGAAATCGTGGATTTCTGCCAGTCCCGCTATGGCGTGACGTTCCGGCAGTTTGCCAAGATTGAGGTCAACGGCGCCGGGGAGGCCCCGCTTTACACCTATCTCAAGTCTCAGCAGGGCGGTATGCTGGGCAGCAAGATCAAATGGAATTTTACCAAGTTCCTGGTGGATCGTCAGGGCAATGTGGTGGATCGCTTCGCCCCCACGGTCACACCGGAGAAGTTGGAAGATAAGGTAAAGGAGCTTTTATAATGGATTACACCTATGAGACCCAGAACGTCTGCTCAATGCAGATCAATTTCCATCTGGAAGGCGATGTGGTCACCAATGTCTCCTTCCTGGGCGGCTGCAACGGCAACCTGAAGGCCATCTCCAAGCTGGTGGACGGCATGACCGTCTCCCAGATCGAGGGCTATCTCAAGGGCAACACCTGCGGTCGTCGGCCCACCTCCTGCGCAGATCAGCTGGCCATTGCCGTGCGGCAGGCCTATGACCAGGCGCAGGCGTCCTGAGGCAGCGCTATGAGCATTGCTGTTCGCTATTACACCAAATCGGGCAACACTTTGAAGCTGGCCAAAGCGGCGGCGGAGGAGTTGGAAACCCGGGCTGCGGATCTGAGCGAGGATCTGACGGAGAAGGCGGATGTGCTCTTTCTGGGCGCCAGCCTCTATAAGAACACCTTCGATCCCCAGATTGCGGCTTTTCTGGAGCGCAATGAAGAGCGCATCGGCGTCGTGGTCTGCTTCGGCTCCTCTGCGTCCACTCGCTCTTGCTTCCCCAAGCTTCAGATGTTCCTGGAGGAGCGGGGGATCCGAAGCTACGATGAGAGCTTCACCTGCCCGGGCCACTTCCTGTTTTTGCACAAGGACCGTCCCAATGAAAAAGATCTGGAAGACCTGAAGGCTTTCGTGCGCGAAGCCCGCGCAAAATTGGGCGTTTAAGCGCCCTTTTTGGAGGAATTATGGATTCTTTTGACGTGCTGAAGCTGGAGAACCAGCTCTGCTTTCCCCTGTATGCCGCTTCCCGTGAGATCATCAAGTGCTATCGTCCCCATCTGGAGAAGCTGGATCTGACGTACACCCAGTATGTGGCTATGATGGTGTTCTGGGAGCAGAAGCAGATCAGTGTCCGGGATCTGGGCAAGCGACTGTTTCTGGACAGCGGAACCCTGACGCCGGTGCTCAAAAGCCTGGAGGCCAAGGGCTATGTGAAGCGCTATCGCTGCCCAGAGGATGAGCGGGTGCTCATTGTGGAGATCACGCCGGAAGGAGAGGCGCTCCGGGAGCAGGCGCTGGAGGTTCCCGGAAAGGTGGCCTGCTGTGTCAAGCTGGCGCCGGAAGAATCCCTGCAGCTGTATACGCTGCTTTATCGCCTTCTGGACGGGCTTGAGGAGCAATAACAAAAGCAGCCCGTGTGTGCGCACGGGCTGCTTTTAGCCGTTTCGGGCACGTTGACCGGAACGAAGAGACTTGCATTCATTTCCAGAATGAAATAGAATGAAATTAAATAGAGCGAAAGGAGCAGACAACATGAAAAAGACATTGGAGTTTCTGAAGCAGTGCGGCCCCTTCTTTGTGGCAACAGAAGACGGTGACCAGGCCCGGGTGCGTCCCTTTGGCGCGGTCCACGAATTTGAAGGCAAGCTGTACATCTGCACCAACAACCAGAAGCCCTGCTATCAGCAGATGATCGCCAATCCCAAGATCGAGATCTGCGGCATGAACAAGGACGGAAGATGGATCCGCATCACCGCGGAGGCGGTCCGGGATGACCGGGACGAGGCCCGGCACGCGGCCCTGGAGGCGGCGCCCAGCCTGCGCAGCATGTATTCTGAGGGCGACGGCATCTTCGAGGTGCTGTACCTGAAAAATGCAAAGTCTGTCATCTCTTCCTTCACAGCTGCGCCTGAGACGGAAGAGTTCTGAGAAAAGGAGAAGCGAATATGAGAAAGAATCTTGGCCCCCAGCCTGCCCTGTTTCCTATGCCGGTCCTGATGGTTGCCGCCTATGACGAGCAGGGCACGGTCAACGTGATGAACGCCGCCTGGGGCATGATCAGCGACATGGACAAGGTGACCCTTTTCATCGACGAGGATCACAAGACCACCCAGAACATCCACGCCGTCAAGGCCTTCACCGTCAGCCTGGCAGATGAGGCCCATGTGGCAGAGGCGGATTTCTTCGGCATTGCCACCGGCAACAAGATGCCGGACAAGTTCCAGAGAACTGGCTTCCACGCGGTGAAGAGCGAGTTTGTCAACGCGCCCATCATTGAGGAGTTCCCGGTCTGCATGGAGTGCCAGCTCCTGGAGGTCATCCAGACTGAGCACACCCACGCCATTGTGGGCAGAATCGTCAACGTCAGCGCCGATGAGGCGGTGGTCGGGGAGAAGAACAAGGTGGATCCGGAGAAGGTTCATGCCCTGATCTTCGATCAGTTCCGCAATGGCTACTATGCTGTGGGCGAGCAGGTCGCCAAGGCCTGGAACGCCGGCGCCGGCCTGATGAAAGGCGAATAACAACAAAAACCAGCGAAGGCAGCCGCCTTCGCTGGTTTTTTACCACCGATCGTAGGTCCAGATCACCTGATTCGTGGAGGGGCAGAGATACACACACAAGGACGTGCCGTGGTTGTGCCCGGCGCCCGGTTCCGTCAGCCGATATCGCGTCCATGGCCCGGAGAGCGCAAACCAGCGCAGGATCCGGGGCTCCCAGGTGTTCTGCTGCCCAGCCGGGACGATCTCCTTGCTGATGGGCTCCAGCCGTTCCTCCAGCGCCTGAACTGCTTCCTGCGGAAGCGTACAGGTCAGATACAGCTCCTCGCCGCCCTGGAGCACGGCAGGCTGAAAGTGAAAGCCCACGTTCTGAGCATGCTCCGGGACCGAATCCGGAAAGACGTCCAGACTTGCAAACTCGGACGATGCATAGCTGGAGCGCCGCAGAGCCCGCCGATAGAAGCGGGAATCATCGGTCTCGTCCGTGAAACCCAGAAAGAACATCAGCAGAAAACCGCCCACGATCTGGAGCAGCAGCCCAAGGAGTAGGAGAACCAGGCCCAGCCGGAAGGAGAGCTTTTCAGAGATCCGGCCTCTGACCAGGGCCAGGACGCCCAATGCCAGCGCGGGAAGAAAGAGCAGCAGTCCATATCCAAGGCTCCTGGTCCAGACCACAGAGCCATGACAGAGGAAGATGCAGCCGAAGGCAGCCAGCGCTGCCAGAGCCAGGGTGCCCCAGAGGGGCAGGTCCCGCTGCTTCATTCCCCATCACCCTTCCGGTACTCCAGAAGATCCCCGGGCTGACAGTCCAAGGCCTTGCAGAGCTTGGCCAGGGTGGAGACCTTCACGGCCTTGGCTTTTCCGGTTTTGAGGATGGACATGTTGGCCAGGGTGATGCCCACCTTCTCTGAGAGCTCCGTTAGGCTCATCTTCCGTTTGGCCAGCATCACGTCAATGTTGAAAATGATTTCTCCGTCCATGGCTGCCTCCTAGATGGTCAGGTCGCTCTGCTCCTGGAGCGCGGCGGCCTTGGTCACAAGATGGGAGAGGGCGGCAGACGCGACGCAGATCGCTATGCCGATAAAGCATAGAAGCAGCGCCGCCAGCACCACGCTGGGGTGACTCCAGCTGAGCAGCAGGAACACCAGGTTTCCAAGAAAGAAGAACAGGGTATCAGCCGCGGCCAGAATGGAGATTCGCCGCAGCCGCCGGGCGTTGTTCATGGTGAAGGACTGGTCCCGGCCGATACTTCCCGCGATGCCCCAGCCCAGGATCAGCACGCCATAGCAGGGCAGGGCAGTGAGCCAGAGAAAGATCAGCCAGGGATAGCGGGCCTGGGCATATTCCGGATAGTCTACCGCAAAGTCCCTTGCCAGGATGGGCAGGACGACGCAGTAAACAAGGATCCCGCAGAGCCCGCACAGAAGCAGGATCGCCTTGAGCCAGCGGGAGAGAGTGGTTTGTCCCATCGTGCACCTCCAAATGCTTTTTTCTTTATTGTAGCAGCTGGGTTTTCAAAAGTCAATAAGAAATTATCGAAACACAATAATTTTGCGGGGAGCACAAAGCCCTCAGGCCCGGAAGCCTGAGGGCTTTTCGTCAATTTGCTTGGAAGGCGCGCAGACTCAGCGCAGCTTCTCGGCAAGTTCCAGCGCCCGCATGGCCCCGACGGGGCTTAAATGCAGCACGCCGTGCTCGTCCTCCTGGAGGCCGCCCAGATGGAAAGCCTCCTCCACCGCAGCGGCAAAGGCCTCCGTGACCTTGGCAGTCATGCGGCCAAAGCCCATGAGGCGGGCGCTCTCCCGCAAAAGATCCTCCTGGGTCATACTCACCTGTTCATGCAGAACCAAAAGCACCGCGTTGGCGGCCTCCTGGAGGGGGATCTCCTTGGGATCCCGTTTTGCCTCTTCCTCGCCGTTGCGGCGCAGGACCTGACAGGCGGCGGGGATCTGATCGTCCGCCCAGTAGAATCGAATATCGCCGGAGCTGCTCACAGGAAGCTTCATCAGATGCAGGATCTCGTTCAGCTGGGCCAGGGCGCGTTTGCTCGCGGCAGTGAGACCGAAGCTCTGCAGGACCCGCCGCAGGAGCAGGCTTTCGCAGATGGGTGCCTCCTGACGAAGAACTTCCTGAATCTGGCGATAGATCACCGGGATATAGCGCTCGCTGAGAAGCTCCTCAGCAGAGACCGGCATGGCCTTCAGCCTCGCTGGCTGATAGAGGGGGATCCGGAGCCCGGCGGAAGCCGGTTCCGGCATGGAGGCAATGACGCTGCGCTCCGTTGGGCTGACAGGCAGCGGTTCCGGTTCTGACTCCGGTGCCGGTTCTTCCGCCTGTGCCTGGAGCCGTTCCAGCTCCGCGAGAATGCGATTCAGCTCCTTCTTCCGGTTGTCCCACCAGTCCATGGACCAGACCCGCAGGAGCTTCCAGCCCAGGCCCTCCAGCACACTCATCTGGGAGAGCTCCCGGTCCCGGGTAGTCTTGGCGGCGCCATAGGCGCTGCCATCCAGCAGTATGCCCAGAAGGTAGCGTTCCGGCGCCTTGGGATCCACCACGCCGATGTCGATCCGGAACTCGGAATGGCCCACCAGCCGATCTGTGGCGTAGCCTCGTTCCTCCAGCGCTTTGCAGATGGCCGCTGCCACGCCCTCGGGCTCGGCGCGGCGCACGCTGACGGTGTTTTCGTCCTCCCAGAGGGCCTGGCCGCCGGCATATTCCAGGAAAGCCCGCAGGGCGGCCACGCCCTCGGCGCTGGTCCGGGACAGGTTGATCTGGTCCGGCCGCAGGGCGGAGAAGACGATCATCTCACACCGTGCACGGGAGACGGCCACATTCAGCCGCCGCCAGCCGCCGTCCCGGTTCAGCGGGCCAAAATTCATGGAGACCTTGCCATTCTCATCCGGACCGTAGCCCACGGAGAAGAGGATCACGTCCCGTTCATCACCCTGAACGTTCTCCAGGTTCTTGATGAAGATGTTCTCCTCGGAGTGGTAGGCCCAGGCCTCCAGCGCCTCGTCGCTGCGGCAGGCCTCAGTCAGCAGATCTTCAATCAGATTCTGCTGGTTGATGTTGAAAGTCACCACGCCCACGCTCAGACCGGAATCCTTGGGATCGTGGCAGCGGCGCTTCAGCTCTGCCACCACAGCCTCCGCTTCCGCCCGGTTCTGCCGGGTCTTGCCCCGGTCGAAGCGGCCGTCGATGCTGACCAGCCGGACCTTGGTCTCCCGGTCGTTGACTGAGGGGAAGGTGTAGAGCTTGTTCTCATAGAACTGGTGGTTGGAAAACGCGATCAGGCTCTCATGCCGGCTGCGGTAGTGCCAGAGCAGATGGGTCTGAGGCAGATTCAGGGCGAGACAGTCGTCCAGAATGCTCTCCAGATCCTCGGTTTCGATGTGCTCCTCGTCCAAGGTGTTGGTGGCGAAGAAGGTGGTGGGAGGCATCTGCTTGGGGTCGCCCACGATCACGGCGTTCTCGCCCCGGGCCAGCACGCCCACCGCTTTGCAGGTGGGAAGCTGGGAGGCCTCGTCAAAGACCACAATATCAAAGGGCTTCCGGTTGGGATCCAGGTATTGGGCAGCGGAGATGGGACTCATGAGCATACAAGGGCACAGGCGGGGCAGCAGCTCCGGAAGCTGCTCAAAGAGCCTGCGAATGCTCACGCCCCGGCCGCCGCTGCGGATGGCCCGCTGTAGGATGCCCAGTTCAGAGCTCTGCGCAGCCTCCCGGGCAAAGTTGGGCACTCTGGACGCCAGACGGCAGTAGATCTCCTGCTTGGCAAGCTCCATAAGCTCCGCGTCCAGCTGCCGAAACTGCTGGATCTGCTCGTTGAACACCGCGCCGGAGAATCGGCTGAGAGCGGGAGAGGCGTCGATGGCCTCCATGACCAGCGCCCGGGAGATGGACTTCTCGTAGGCAGGCGCCACAGCCTCGTGGGCCATGCCGCCCCGATAGGCCTGCACGATGTTGGAAAGACCTGCCTGCTCGGCTTCCTGAACCGCCGCGTTCCAGCTGATCCATTCCCGCATCTCGTCCGAGCGCTGCATCAGCGCGTCGCAGAGCGCAAGCTGCTGATCAAACCAGCGCTCACCCACATGCTCCCGAATGCCCAGGAACTGATAGAAGTCGGCGCGCTGTGGCAGAAACGCTTCCCATGCTGCCAGCGTTTTCTCAATGACCGGACGCAGGCTCTCCTCACCGCAGAAGCGCAGGCGAAGCTGTTCAGAGCCGGTCATGCCGGCAAGTCGTTTGGCGCTCTCCCGTGCCTGGGCGGCGGAGACGGCCACCTGGGTCCAATCTGTGGCGTCGCCCCGGTCCAGCTCCCGCAGAGAGCTGCCGCAGTCGGCGCGGAGCCGATCCAGCTCCTGTTTCACGGTCTGATAGCGGCCCAACACCTCCAGCTCCGTGCCCAGCGTTTTCTTCTGAACGGCCTGGAGCGCGTGGGGCGCAAGTCGCTTCACCAGGGAATTGGAGCCCAACAGCCTTGCAAGGGCCCACTTGGTTTCGTTTGCCTGATACTCCGTCAGAAGCGCCCCGGCATCCTGACTCAGGAAGCTGGGCTTCCAGCGGGCAAGGATTGTCTGCCGCAGCTCCAGCTCCTGCCTTGCCTTGGCGCAGAGAGCCTCCGCCTGCAGCAGCGTCCGGTTCAGATCCTCCGCCTTGGCCCAGGACTTGGGAAGCGTCAGCCAGAGCTGCAGCTCCCTGGCAAGATCTGCCCCGGTCTCCAGCTGACGATAGCTGGAAGCGCGCAGCTCCAATGTGCCGCAGAAGCCCTCCATCTCGGGACAGACCGCCTGCAGCGCGCTTCGGTAGGCTGCGGTGCGCTCGGGAAGCTGCATGCGCAGCTGCTGGGAATAGGTGCTCTGCCCCACAGGCGCCAGAGGGTGGCGGGCCGGATGCCCCACCGCCCGGGCAGCAGCCACCAGCCGCTGCACCAGGATCCGCTGCCGTTCCAGATCCGACGCGGTGAGATGCGCCAGGATCTCCCGACGGAAGGGCGGAAGGTCCTGGGCATCCCGGGAAGCTTCATAGCGGCCGATGAGATCAAAGACACTCAGACCGCACTTCAGCGGCTGATGCAGCGCGTCCGCGTAGGCGTCCAGCTCGGCTCGGACCTGGGCAATCTGCTCCGCCTTGGCCGCGTAGGCCTGGGAACTCTGGTAGCGGGTCACTTCCGTGGCCTGCCGCAGCTGCTCCAGCACATTCCGCTTCTTGGACTGGTTGGAGTGCAGCTCCAGGCAGAAGGCACCGATGCCGATCTTGTCCAGCCGCCGCTGGACCACCTCCAGCGCGGCCATTTTCTCGGCGACGAAGAGCACACTGCGGCCCTGAGCCAGGGCGTTTGCAATGAGGGCAGTGATGGTCTGGGATTTGCCTGTGCCGGGGGGGCCATGGAGCACGAAGCTCTCGCCCTGGCAGGCAGCTTCGATGGCAAAGAGCTGGGAGGCGTCAGCGCTCAGGGGCAGCAGCACCCGATCCTCGGGAACCTTCCGGCCCAGCTCCATCTCCTCCGCGTCCCAGGCCAGCCTGCCGTCCATGAGGCTCTTTACAATTTTGTTCCGGGCCAGGTCCTCGGAGCGGTTGCGGATATCGTTCCACATGACGAACTGGGAGAAGGAGAAGATGCCCAGATAGGCGCTCTCCAGCACGTCCCAGTTCTTCTGGCCCATAATGGCCTTGCGCAGAATGGTAAACACCCGTCGGGTGTCAATGCCGTGCTCGTCCGCAGGCAGAGGATCCAGCCCGTGGATTTCCATCTGGAAGTCCTGCTTGAGCTTTTCCAGCATGGTGATGTTCATCTGGGCGTCGTCGTCCCGCAGACGGATGCGATAGCCCTCGGATGCGCTCTTGCGCACCATCTCAATGGGAACCAGGATCAGGGGCGCGTAGCGGGCCTTGGTGCTTCTGGGATTCTCAAACCATTTGAGCAGGCCCAGCGCAAGGTACAAGGTGTTGGCGCCGTTTTCCTCCATGGAGGTCCGGGCGCTGCGATAGAGCTCCTTGATGGCGCGGCCCAGCTCCGCCTCGGAAAAGACGGAGCGGAGACGGTGATTCTGAAACTCCGACTGGATCAGAGCAGTGAAGCTTCCCAGCTCGTGCATGGTTTCAAAATCCGCACCGCCCAGGTTCCAGTCCGCAGGGCGGGGAAGAATGTCAAAGTCCTCCCCATCAGACAGGGCGTTCTCCAGCTCGTCCAGGGAGCTTGCCAGGATGGGGATCATGGACTTGCTCAGGCGCAGGTTGATCAGGGCATTGCGCAGGCCCAGATCCAGGAGCTTGCGCTCCCAGCGCAGCTTTTTGGAGGCCGGGGTCTCCGCAGGACCGCTCGAAAGGTCCAGAGGACCGGAGACAGCCTTGGGCGCACCGGTGAGAACGGCTGCCTTGTGATCAGCTTCTTCAAATTGCCAGCCGTCCTCTGTGTGAACGCGCATGGGAATGGGGCGAACACCGCTGAGCCGTGCGCGGGTCACGTCCAGAATGGCCTCCACATCGTTCATCTCCCGCTGGGCAGTGGCGGCGGCCTCATCGAAGGAGACCTGCTTTCCTGCGGTCAGAGCGGTGCACTCCACCACGGCCAGCTCCTGAATCCCCTCTGCCAGACGCTTGGTCACCAGAGAGGCGTCATCCTGGACCGATTCCGAGAAGGTCAGATCCTCCAGCCATAGGCCCGCAAAGGCGTGGCCCTGCTTCAGAATCAGCAGCGGATGCAGGCCAATGGCCTCCAGGCAGGCGGTATAGAGCAGGCTCAGATCCAGACAGGTGCCCAGTTTCTGTTCCAGCACCGTATCGCACAGGCGCAGACGCTGGCCAACAGCTTCAAAACTGGCAGGGGGCACGGCATATACAATGGCCTGTTCCTGAATGGCGCCATACACAGCAGCCGCCTGGGCCAGGACCCGGTTGGGATCCTGGCCCTGATAGGCGTCCAGGGAGGGATCCCCGGTCCACTTGCCCAAAAGCTCCGCCGCCCGGGCAGTAAGCCGGGCGATTTCCGGATGATTGGGTGTCACAAACGCGCAGAGAAGCTCCGGATGGATTCCCAGACCATGCCACTGGTCATAGGCAAGAGCGGTGAGTTCCAAGGATGCCTCCGCAAGGCAGGTTTCTCCCTGCATGAGGCGCAGATGGAGGGTCCCGGTGACACGCTCCGTCAAAGATGCCAGAAAAGCGGCATTGAGCTGCAGATCCAGCCCCCGGACCTGGAAGCTGGCGTCTGCGGGGAGAAAGTCAATGTGCTGGCTCAGGCGCTGACAGAATTCCGGCTGGGAGCAGATCTCCAGCGAGACCTGTTCCAGGGCGGGGCCATCGTTATGGATCACAACGTCTTCCAGGATCTGCACCCCGTTCTGCTGGAGGGCGAAGTTCACCACCTGCAGCGCCCGGACCTCCAGGCGGATCATGTCTGTGCGCTCATTCATTTTGTACTTCTCCTCCCTGATCCTTTGCAAGCTCGGCAAAGCGGGCTGCCATGGTGGGGTTGTTTCGGGTGAGGCGCTTGATGGTCAGATCCTCCGCCTTGCTGTTGGCAAGCCGCAGATTGTTCTCGGAGGACAGCAGGGCCTCCTTGGTTTTCTGAAGGTGGTCGATGGTCTTGTCGATCTCCTCAATGGCCTTGTGGAAGCGCTCGCTGGCCAGACGGTAGTTCTTGGAAAAGCGCTCCTTGAAGTCGTTCATGTCCTCCTCAAAGTGGGAGATGTCGATGTTCTGGCTCCGGATCACGGCCAGCTCCTGCCGATACTGCAGGGAGGACAGGGCCGCGTTGCGAAGCAGAGTGATTATGGGAATGAAGAACTGGGGCCGCACCACATACATCTTGGGATAGCGATGAGACATGTCCACGATGCCTGTGTTATAGAAGTCGTTGTCCGCCTCCAGCAGGGACACCAGAACGGCATATTCGCAGTTTTTCTCCCTCCGGTCCTTGTCCAGCTCTTTGAGGAAGTCCTCGTTCTTGTGCTTGGTGGCGGTCTCGTCCATCTCGTTTTTCATTTCAAACATGATGGAGATGAACTCCGTCCCATCCTCGGCCTTCTCCCGGAAGATGAAATCACCCTTGCTGCCGGTGCGGGCGTCGTTGTCCTTTTCAAAGTAGGCGTTCTGGAAGCCGGTGGCCCGGAGCTTGTTGAACTCCATTTCGCAGTGCTGCTCCAGACTTTCGCCCACCATCTTGGTGGACTGCCGGGCCTTGAAATCCTTATAGTAGGCAATGAGCTCGTCCTTAGAGCGAAGCTGCTGCTCATAGCCCTCCCGCAGGCTCTGCTCCTTGAGCTGGGCAGCCTGGGCCTCATTCTCAATCCGTCCGGAGAGCAGGGCGATCTGCTCCTTCTGAGCGGAGAGAGCCTGTTCCTGGCTCCGCTCCGCCTGGGTGACTGCCAGCCGCTTTTCCGTCTCCGCCTGAGAGAGCTTGGCGTTCAGAGCGGCGATCTCCGCATCCTTCCTTGCAAGCGCCGCCTGCAGATCGGTCTGTGCCTTGGCCTGGGCGAGCTGGACTGCTGCTGCCTTGTCGCTCTGAAGCTGGGTCTCCCGGGCCTGAATCTCTTTCTGGAACTCCTGATCCCGAACCTGTTTGAGAATGGCGGCGTAGCCGGATTCATCCACGGTGAAAACCTCGCCGCACTTGGGACATTGAATCTGATGCATAGGTACCTTCTTTCTGCCTTGAACAGCAAAATAACCTTTTTTTCTATCATAAATGGTTCTATCCCGCCCGTCAACGGCAGGACTGGCTTTTTTGAAAAAAGTGCGTTATTCCTCCGGACGAAGGATGGTAAAATGGTTCTTCTTCACCAGAAGCAGCCCCTCCCGCTGCATTTTTCCCAGTTCCTTGGACAGGGCGCTCCGATCCAGGTTCAGGTAGTCCGCCAGCTGCTGCCGGTCAAATGGAATCTCCAGGCGGGCGCTGCCCTGCTGGAGGCGGACGGAGTTCAGATAGGCCATGACCCGTCCGCGGACGGTCTTGGGGGAGGTGTGAAAGCTTCGCCCGGAGAGCGCCAGATTCTTTCGGGCGCTGATCTGCAGAAGATTCATGGTCAGCTTCTGCTGCCAGACCGGAGCGGTGCCCGTCGGCGCCCGGAGCAGGTCCAGATGGAGAAACAGAATCCTGCTCTCCTCATTGGCACTCACGTCCACCAGAAGCGGCTCTCCCGGCAGGAGCGCATAGACCTCGGCAAAGCTCTGCCCCGGACCCACATGGCTCAGAACCGTCCGATTTCCCCAGGCGTCATTGGATTCGATGGTGACGCTTCCGGAGAGGACAAGCCCCAGCGCTGGGGCAAGATCCCCGGCATGGAGCAGAACTGCGCCCTTGGGGAAGACCCTTTCCTCAGCCCGGAGAGTATGGAGGACCTGATCGCGCTCCGCTGGGTCCATGCCTTGAAACAGCAGGGAGGTTTCCGGCATTTTCGTCCCTCCTTCACAAAATGTGGTTAAAACAACATACATTCTCTCTTCATCATACTAAAATGACATTGAAAACGCAAGGAGGAATCGCCATGCTGAGGAAAATCATTCACATTGACGAGGAGAAGTGCAGCGGCTGCGGCCTGTGCGCCAGCGCCTGTCATGAGGGGGCCATTGAGATGGTGGACGGCAAGGCCAAGCTGGTCCGGGAGAATTTCTGCGACGGCTTCGGTGACTGCTTGCCGGCCTGTCCGACAGGCGCCATCCGCTTTGAAACCCGGGAAGCCCCGGAATACGATGAAGCCGCTGTGCAGGAGCGCAAGCGGAAGCAGGAGGAAAACCATATGGAACTCAGTGATCAGGTCAAGGAAACCATGCAGAAACTGCACGCCCAGGGCGGCTGCCCCGGCTCCGCGGTGCGCCAGATGACAAGGCAGGAGCCGCAGAGCGCCGCGTCGAGCGCGCCCGCGGCCTCCCAGCTTGCCCAGTGGCCCTGCCAGATCAAGCTGGTGCCCACCAGCGCACCCTTCTTTGCCGGCGCGAAGCTGCTCATTGCTGCGGACTGCACCGCCTATGCCTATGCCCGGATCCATGAGGACTTTATGCGGGGCAAGGTGACCCTCATCGGCTGCCCCAAGCTGGACGATGTGGACTATTCGGAGAAGCTGACTCGGATCCTGCAGGAGAACGAGATCAAGAGCGTCACCATCCTGCGCATGGAGGTGCCCTGCTGCGGCGGCCTCCAGCGGGCAGCGGAGAACGCCATCCGGGCAAGCGGGAAGTTCCTGCCCTGGCACGTGGTCACAGTTTCCATCGACGGCAAGCTCCTGGATGAATAAGACTCAGACGCCCGGAACGAGAGTTCCGGGCGTCTCTTGCAGGTTGATTTTTGCGGTCTGCTCCGGTACAATAGACTGCGAACAATCATGAGCAGAGGTGCGGCATGAAAAGCATTCGTGAGATCTATAAAATTGGAAAGGGCCCTTCCAGCTCCCACACCATGGGACCGGAGAAGGCGGCCCACTTTTTTCGGAAGGAGCATCCCGAGGCGGACCGGATTCAGGTGACCCTCTATGGCTCCCTGGCCAAGACCGGTCGGGGCCACGGCACCGACCGGGTCATTGTGGACACCCTGGCGCCGATTCAGACAGAAATCCTCTGGAACGAGACGGAGCAGGATCTGCCCCATCCCAACACCATGGATTTCGCCGCATTTGCAGGCGGGATCTGCACCGGCAGCCTTCGGGTGCTGAGCGTGGGCGGCGGGGACATCCGCATCCCGGGCAGGCCCGAGGAGGAGTCTCCGGAAGTCTACGAGGAGAACAGCTTTGCCGAGATTGCGGAGGTCTGCAAGCGCAGGCGGATCCGGATCCCGGACTACGTGGAGGAGCACGAGGGCCCGGAGATCTGGGACTTCCTGTTTTCCGTATGGAACGCCATGTGTGATTCCATCCAGGCGGGCCTGACCTGCTCCGGCATCCTGCCCGGCGGCCTGAACGTGGAGCGCAAGGCCCAGATGCTCTACAACCAGCGGCATATGGACGAGCAGACGCCCACCCGGGAGAACCGGCTGGTCTGCGCCTACGCCTTTGCCGTCAGCGAGCAAAATGCCAGCCAGGGAACTGTGGTCACGGCGCCCACCTGCGGCTCCTGCGGGACTCTTCCCGCGGTTCTCAAATACATGCAGGAGGACAAGCGCCTGTCAGATCAGCAGATTCTCCGTGCCCTGGCGGTGGCGGGAATCATCGGAAACCTGGTCAAGACCAACGCCTCCATCTCCGGCGCCGAGTGCGGCTGTCAGGCGGAGATCGGAACGGCCTGCTCCATGGCGGCGGCCGCCCTGGCAGAGCTCTTCGAAATGGGCATCGACCAGATCGAGTATGCCGCGGAGGTGGCCCTGGAGCACCATCTTGGCCTGACCTGCGACCCCATCTGCGGCCTGGTGCAGATCCCCTGCATCGAGCGCAACGCTGTTGCGGCCATGCGGGCAATCAACGCGCTGCGCATTGCGAATTTCCTCACCGCCACCCGGAAGATCTCCTTTGACCTGGTGGTGGAGACCATGTATCAGACTGGCCACGATCTGAGCCGCCGTTACCGGGAGACCTCCGAGGGCGGCCTGGCCCGGCTCTACCATCCGGAGGCGGAGTCGTGAGCGGGATCCGGGGCTTCCTGCGGCGGGAGCCCACTCTGGTGATCGCCGCTCTGGCAGCTCTCGTCAGCTGCTTTCTGGTCCCGCCGGACAGAGGCTATCTTGGCTATGTGGACTTCCGGACCCTGGCCCTACTGTACTGCCTCATGTGCGTCGTGGCGGGGCTGCGGCAGGCCGGCCTGTTCGACGCCATGGCCAAGACCATCTGCGGCCTGGCAGGCGGGACGCGGAGCCTCGGCATTCTGCTGGTGCTCCTGTGCTTCTTCACTTCCATGCTCATCACCAATGACGTGGCCCTTCTGACCTTTGTCCCCTTCGCGGTGGTGGTTCTGGGCATGGCAGGGAAGAAGCAGGCTCTGCTTCCGGTGGTGGTCCTCCAGACGGTGGCAGCCAACCTGGGCAGCATGCTCACACCCGTGGGAAATCCGCAGAATCTGTATCTCTATTCCCACTATGACATGGAGCTTGGGGCGTTTCTGCGGGTGACCTTCCCTATCTGGGCCCTGTCTCTGGGGCTGATCCTCTGCTGCGGCTTTCTGATTCCCAAAGGGGCGCTGGAGCCCGGAGCCCGGGAAATCACCAGCCTCCAGAAGGGACGCCTGGGCTTGTATCTTGGCCTCTTCGCCCTGTGCCTGCTGACGGTCCTGCGGATCCTGGATTGGCACATCATGCTGGCGCTGGTGGTGCTTGCCCTGCTGTTTCTGGATCGGCCCGGCCTGGCCCGGGCGGATGGCTGGCTGCTTCTGACCTTCGTGGCATTCTTCGTGTTTGCGGGAAACCTGGCCCGGGTGGAGGCGGTGGACGTGCTGCTGCGCAGGCTGCTTGCCGGCAGGGAGTATCTTGCGGGCCTTTTGACCAGTCAGGTCATCAGCAATGTGCCGGCGGCGCTGCTGCTCTCAGGCTTTACGTCAGAGTCGCGGCCTCTGATCCTGGGAGTCAACGTGGGCGGCCTGGGCACGCCCATCGCAAGCCTTGCAAGCCTTATCAGCCTGAAGCTCTATGCCCGCTCCGACGGCGCTTCCATGGGCCGCTACCTGGCCCTCTTCACCCTGGTGAATGTGGCGCTGCTGGCGCTTTTGTCCCTGGCGGCAGGGATCCTTTCCTGAAAAAACGGGATCTGCACACGGCAGATCCCGTTTTTGTATCTTAGAAACCGCCGCAGACAGATTCTGCCTGCGGCGGGGCGATATCCTTTTGATACAGAAAGAATTTGTATATGCAACCGGTCTTGTAAAACGGGAAGAAGATTGGTGAAGGGCCCTATCACATATCTCGGGGAGGTGAATTAATGGAGGACAGCAAAATCATTGATCTCTATTGGGCGCGTTCCGAACAGGCAATCACAGAAACGGCGTCTAAATACGGCAGTTACTGCTATACCATCGCGTACAACATTTTATCGAATCCAGAGGATACCGAGGAGGCTATCAATGACACATATATTGGGGCCTGGAACAGTATGCCGCCGCACCGTCCTTCCATTTTGAGAACGTTTCTCGGAAAAATCACACGACGTTTATCCCTGAAAAAGTGTCGTGATAACAGCAGGGATAAACGCGGCAGCGGCGAAGTCGCCCTTGCCCTTGATGAATTGGACGAGTGCATCCCATCCAACACAAACGTAGAGAATGAGATTATGGCAAAGGAGCTTTCTGAAATCCTGAATCGTTTTGTCGCTGGCTTGCCAACTACGGAGCGCCGGGTTTTTCTGTGCCGGTATTGGTATCTGGATTCCATTGAGACGATCAGCCAAGAGTTCAATTTCAGCAATAGCAAGGTGAAGTCCATGCTTTACAGGACAAGGAAAAAACTGCTTTTCCGTTTACGACAGGAGGGGGTTGAATGAAATCCTATGATATTCTGATGGCATTTGAAACGATTGATGACACTTATATTATAGATGCAAAGGAGAAGAATATGAATCATACCATGACGGCTCTCCGGAAAACGGGTCGGAGCGCAAAGCGCACCGCGCTGCTGATCGCGGCGATTGTGGCAGTTCTCGCGCTGTGTGGGTTTGCTGCATACGGATTTGGCCTGTTTGACCCGTGGCTTCAGAAACCATCCGTTGATCCAACCGCGACTGTGCAGAGCGCCATTGAGGGAGAGCTTAAAAAGGAATACACGATTACTGTTCGCATTGATGAAATCATTGTAGACAATGACGAAACAGCACGTATGGTGAAAATGTATCAGGGAAGTGAGCTTGCCAAGAGCCGCGGATGGACGGATGAATACCTTGCCGAACATTTCTTGGCGGTAAGAGCAAAATACTATATCGAGTACGATCACACCAAGACGTTCTTAGATGATGGAAATATAGATCAGTATTTCTATCTGGTCGAGGATGTTGAAAGCAGGCTGTGGACGGTCGTTGATAATTCCACGCCGGGACAGCCAGGCAGCAATTCAGACTAATTAATTCATTTTACGATAAAACCGCTTGAAATATGCAACAATTTTCTGCAATATGGAATCGTAAATAAGATTAAAGTGCAAGAATATAGAACATAGCGCCGCAAAACACAACGTTTTGCGGCGCTATGTTGGTCAGAGTGAAATGATAGGACTTGACTGTTCCATCTCTGAAAACCAAATCGAAGCCCAGCGGAGCGGGTTCGATTTGGAGAGGAGGAGACACGAAGCACAGATGAAGAAATGGCAACCGCCTGAGCGATTGCCATTTCTGAGCCGTGCGGAGTGATCTCCGACGTTGGTCCGAGTGGCGAGACTCGAACTCGCGGCCTCCACATCCCAAATGTGGCGCCCTACCAACTGGGCTACACCCGGATAGCTTTCTTATTCTACTCGATTTGGTCTGTGATTGCAAGGAAAAAACCTTCTTTACGGGAAAGAAAAATCCTGTTATAATAAACGCCAAAGAATCTATGAAAAACGATTGGAACCATCTGCCATGAGAATGCGAAAGAAACCAAACCTGAGCGCTCGCATGGAGCGCTGCGAATCCGTCTGGATCCATGATCCTGTGTCCTATCGGGGCCACTGGCGGGATCTGCTGCCCGGGGCAAAGGAGCTGCGCATCGAGGTTGGCTGCGGCAAGGGAAAATTTACCGCGGAAACCGCCGCTGCGGAGCCGGACGTGCTGCTCATCGCCATTGAAAAGGTGCCCGACGCCCTGGTGATGGCCATGGAGCGGACCATGGGCATGGGCCTGAAAAACGTCTTCTACCTCACCGAGGATGTGGAGCGGCTCTGCGAGTTCTTTGCCCCCGACGAGGCGGACCTGATCTACATCAATTTCTGCGATCCCTGGCCCAGGAACAAGACGGCCAACCGTCGCCTGACCTATCGGGACTTCCTGAAAAAATACCGTTACGTACTCAAAACCGGGGGCCAGATCCACTTCAAGACGGACAATGAGAAGCTCTTTGATTTCTCTTTGCACGAATTTGCGCTCTGTGACCTGGAGACTCGGGCCGTCACCCGCAATCTCCACGAGCACGGCCCTGTGGGCATCATGACGGGCTACGAGGAGCGCTTTTACAACCTGGGCCAGCCCATCTTCCGCTGCGAAGCTGTGGTGGGCGAGAAGAAAGAGGAGGATTATATGCAAAAACTTTCCATGAAGACGCCGCTCGTGGAGATGGACGGCGACGAAATGACCCGGATTCTCTGGAAGCAGATCAAGGAGCAGCTTCTGGAGCCCTATATTGACCTCAAGACCGAGTATTATGATCTGGGCCTGCCCCACCGGGATGAGACCGGCGACCAGGTGACCATCGACGCGGCCAACGCCACCCGCCGTCTGGGCGTGGCAGTGAAGTGTGCCACCATCACCCCCAATGCCCAGCGGATGGACGAGTATCATCTGCATGAGATGTGGAAGAGCCCCAACGGCACCATCCGCGCCATCTTGGACGGCACGGTCTTCCGTGCGCCGGTTTTGGTGGATGGCATCAGTCCCGTGGTCCGCAATTGGAAGGCGCCCATCACCATCGCCCGCCATGCATATGGCGATATCTACAAGGCAGCTGAGATGCGGGTCGGCAAGGGCAAGGCAGAGCTGGTCTTTACGGACGAGGAAGGAAACGAGTCCCGGGAGCTGATCTATGACTTCGAGTGCCCCGGCGTGCTCTCCGGCCAATACAACAAGGACTCCTCCATCGAATCCTTCGCGCGTTCCTGCTTCAACTATGCCCTGGACACCAAGCAGGATCTGTGGTTCTCCGCCAAGGATACCATCGCCAAGAAGTACGACGGCGAGTTCAAGGCCAAGTTCCAGCAGATCTTTGACGCGGAATATGCGGATCGTTTCCAGGAAGCGGGCATCGAATACTTCTATACCCTCATTGACGACGCGGTGGCCCGTGTGATCCGGTCCAAGGGTGGCTTTATCTGGGCCTGCAAGAACTACGACGGCGATGTCATGAGCGATATGATCTCCACCGCCTTCGGCTCTCTGGCCATGATGACCTCCGTACTGGTCTCCCCGGATGGGAAGTATGAATACGAGGCGGCCCACGGCACCGTCACCCGGCATTATTACCGGTATCTTGCAGGGGAGGAGACCTCCACCAACCCGGTGGCAACCATCTTCGCCTGGACTGGTGCCCTGCGCAAGCGGGGCGAGCTGGATGAGACCCCCGGCCTGTGCAGCTTCGCGGACAAGCTGGAGCGAGCCTGCATCCAGACCATTGAGTCCGGCGTCATGACCAAGGACCTGTCGCTTCTCTGGGAGAAGGGCGAGCCCCAGGTCAAGAACTCGGAGCAGTTCCTGGCAGCTATCCGCCAGACGCTGGACAGCATGATGTAAAAAAGAACGCTGCGGCAGGTTTCTTCCTGCCGCAGCTTTTTGTTTGGAACGGATGATCAGATCGTGGACGCGCCCTCCTGGAGCTGCCGCGTCACATGGATGTAGCTGAAGATCAGGAAGATGGTGCAGGCCACCCAGAGAATGGGTTCGGAGATGCACACGCCCAGGAAACCCAGCATGGGGATAAAGATCCAGGTGAACAGGAGCTTTCCGATGAGCTCAATGGTGCTGGAGATGATGGGCACGATCTTCCGGCCCACGCCCTGCATGAACATGCGGATGGATTGCAGAATGTTCAGCACCGGGAAGCCGCCCACCTCAATGCGCATATACAGGACGCCGAGCCGCGTCAGCTCCGGATCGTCTGAGCCGGAGATCAGCCGGTGCAGGGGTGCGCCGAAGAGCAGCACAATGAGGATCATGCAGATGCTCAGCACAATGGCGTAGCACATATTCAGGCGGCAGGCCTTCTTACAGCGTTCAATCTTTCCTGCGCCGTAGTTCTGGCTGACAAAGACGGTCAGGGAACGGGCCAGGGAGATGCCCGGCATGTTCAGGAACTCCGTGACCTTCCGCGCGGCGGTGTATGCGCCGATGGTGAGGGTGCCGAAGGAGTTGATGGCGCTCTGCACACAGACAGAGCCGATAGAGAAGATGCTGCTCATCAGGGCCATGGATACGCCTGTGGCAAACATCTCAGTGTAGAGCGCTTTTTCCGGCTTTGTATGCTCCCGCCGGAAATGCAGCTCGGGATAGAACCGAAGAATATAGAAGAAGCAGAGAACCGCGCTGGTCAGCTGGGCAAGAATGGTGGCCAGAGCAATGCCGGTCACGCCCCAGTCAAAGGCCAGCACGAACAGGAGGTCCAGAAGCACGTTGGCAAGGGTGGAGACGATGAGAAACAGCAGCGGCGTGCGGCTGTTTCCCAGAGAGCGCATCAGGCTGGACTCCATGTTGTACATGGCGGTGATGGGCATGCCCGCCAGAATGATGAGGATGTAGCGGGAGGCCTGGGGGAAGATGTCCTCCGGTGTGTTCATGAGATGCAGGATGGGCCGGATCAGAAGGCAGCTCAGCAGGGCGATGGTGCCGCTGACAGCCAGATTCAGAACCAGCATGGTGACGATGGCCCGGCGAAACTTCTCCTCGTCATGGGAGCCGAAGGCCCGGGCCAGAACGATCTCAAAGCCGCCGTTCATGCCGCTTGCCAGGGAGATGAGCAGCCCATAGATACTGGCCGTTGCGCCGATGGCTGCCAGGGCGGAGGCGCCATAGAGATGGCCCGCCAGGGTGGCGTCCACCAGATTATAGACGTTCTGTAAGAGGTTGGACCCCAGAACAGGCAGCGCAAAGGCAAGCAGCAGCTTGCCAGGGGAGCCGGAGGTCATGTCCTTGACGCGGGATGACGCCATAAAAAAGCCTTCTTTCTGATAGATCTGCAAGATATCTATTGAATATGATAATCGTTGCAGAAAGCACTTGTCAATGCTCACGGGGAGCCTTTGTTGAAAGAGACAAAAACACAGGCGCATAATTGTTCAAACTGACGAAAAACGGGGCGGACGTTTTTCAAAAAAGCAGCAAATGGATTGACTTTCCCCCCTGGGAAGGGTATACTAAACAAGGAAAAGTGTGGGCTTTGACCCGCACCATCTAGCATATAACATAGGAGGAATCATTTTATGAAGCTGAGAGATATCCCCGTTGGCCTGCAGCTGTACTCCGTCCGTGACTCCCTGGAAGCGGACTTCAAGGGCACCCTGCAGAGAGTGAAGGACATGGGCTACTCTGGCGTGGAGTTCCACGACCTGTTCGGCCATGACCCCAAGGAAGTCAAGAAGTGGGTCACCGAGATCGGCCTGGTCCCCGTCTCCGCCCACATCCCCCTGGACGACATGCTGGCTGATCCCGACGGCACCATCGGCGCCTACAAGGAAATCGGCTGCACCATGGTCGCCATGCCCTGGCTGGCTGAAGAGCGCCGCCCCGGCAATCCCGGCTACGAGCAGACCATTAAGGACATTGAGAAGCTGGCTGCTTACTGCAAGGCCAACGACATGAAGCTGGTCTACCACAACCATGACTTCGAGTTTGTCTATCCCGAAGGCTCCAACGAGTACTGCCTGGACATCATGTATGAGCAGATCCCCGATCTGTATGCTGAGCTGGACCTGTGCTGGGTCAAGGTCGCCGGCGCCGATCCTGTGAAGTACATCCACAAGTACGGCAAGCGCAGCCCCATCATCCACTACAAGGATTTCTACATGCCCGGCAAGAAGGCTCAGAACCTCTACAAGCTCATCGGCACCACCGTCGAAGAGGTTGAGGACGACGCCATCTTCGAGTTCCGCCCCATCGGCTACGGCCAGCAGTCCTGGATGGACATCACCGAGGCTGTTGTTGAGGAGAAGATCCCCTGGATCATTGTTGAGCAGGATGAGCCCACTCTGAAGATGGTTCCCCTGGATTGCGTCAAGAAGTCCCTCGACTACATCGCCACCCTGTAATTTTGGCAGTTTTAAGCGCCCGGACGGAAGTCCGGGCGCTTTTGTGTCATTTTTTCTGGGGCAGTCTGGACCGGATGAAAGCCAGCTGATCGGGCGTGAGGGCTTCCTTCACCACCAGGATGCCCTGGGTGCTGGAGAGCATGGGATAGAGGTGCGTCCTGGTTTCCAGCAGATGGGTGAATTTGTCATAGGAAAAGTGGCTCTGACTAACGCTGGTGCGGACCTCGACTTCCTCCTCCGTGAAATGGAGCAGAACACGCTCGTCGCGAAGCGCGGCGCTCTCTTCCCAGAGCTTCCTGCTCCGGTAATCGCGAAGATATTCACCCAACCCGACCAGAAGCATCATCACAAGGAAGAAAAAACCGGCGATCATGTACATTTCTTTTTGAAGCAGGAAAATCGAATATGCAATCGTAAGGACCGGAACCAGACAGCGGGCGATCCAGAACCGGGGCGACCGATGGTTGATGACCCGGGCAAATCTGCGGGATTCTTCTAGCGTATAGCGGCTTTCAATGAAAAAATCCATGCGATGGCCTCCTTGCAGGCTAGATACATGGATTGTATCATGGATCGTTCTCTGTCGCAAGCGCTTCCAGCGTCTGCTCCCACACCTCAGTTTCCCCGGGAAGACCCGGAATCAGCTCCGCCGCGTCCAGTACAGGCAGGTCCTGCTCCGTGATGAGAAGCCCGGTTGCCGTGACCCATACGCCCTCCTCAGGCAGGGAGCCGCCGTAGCGCAGACGAAGCCCCACCGGACCGGAGTCGCCCAGCGCATAGTGGGCTGTGCGCTCAATGCTGGGACCGTCCTGCCGCAGATGCAGGATCCCGGAGATGGTGATCCGTTTTCCGGCGTGAGCAGCCGGATCGTCGTAGAGCGCGGACAGGCGGGGAAGAAAGGCCTCGTCGATGCTCCAGGCTTCCGCCCGCGCAAGCGCGGAGTGGTTTACAAGCTGGAAAGCCTCCAGGGCCAGATAACGCGCGCCGTCCGCCTCATAGGTTTTCAGATACCCGTGGGCTGTCACCCGGTCCCCCGGCTGGGGATCCGTCCCAGTCCATTGCAGTTCCAACCCCACAGCCTTTCCCTCAGAGCCGGTCCGGACCAGAAAACAGATTCCCTGGGAGCGGGCAAACAGACCGGTCAGGGACAGCTCGGCGCCCTCCCAGCGGTCCGCGCGCTCACGCATCTGCTGAAGTGTGCGCGCAAAATGCTCCGGATTCAATCGGTCCAGATCAACCGGTTTCGCCTCCGGACGGCAGCCGGAAAGCAGCAGGATCAGAATCAAAACAAGGCTCCATCGCCGCATGTGATCGCCTCCTTTCCCATTCTCTCCCCAAAGCGCAGAAAAAAGCGGCGGGAAATGGGCCGGGAAACCGGCTCAGAAAAATGCGGGAGACAAGCGGAAGAAAAGAGAAGGGGGAGACTTGTCAGAAAAACGCCGATCTGCTAGAATAATGCTGTCATTCCCCCTGGAAAGGAGCCGGAACAATGCTGCTTCTCAGTTATCTTTTGGGCTTTGCTGCCGTTGCCCTGCTGATGAAAAAACGGAGCGAAAGCGCCCGCGGCCTGGTGCTGGTGGGCTATAACTATCTCTTTACGGTTGTCATGTTCACGTTCAACCGGCTGTCAGGCCAAAGCCTCAGCTGGCAGAGCGTGACAGAGGTGATTCTCAAGAGCATCTATTCCTCGCCGCCGGCCCTGACCTTCCGGGGAAGCATGAACGACACCCGGGGCCTGCAGCAGGTGGCGATTCTCTGCATCATGTCCATCTATACCCTGCGCACAGCCTTTGTGCTCTTCTTCCGGAAAGCCCTGAATCTGTTTCGGATGAGCGCCCGGGTCCACTGGGCAAAGGAACTCTATGTCCTCTGGGGCAGCAGGGAGGAGGTTCAGATCCTGCTTGCGGATCTGCAGAAGCAGGTCCGGCGGCCGGCGGTGGTGTGGATCCCCTTCTCCGGGAAGGGCGAGATGCTGCTGGGTGCACTGACAGAGGAGGAGCGGTTCCTGGAACGGATCCGGAAGAATCGGGAGTGCCGCATCGTCCTGCTGCCGGATCCCCAGGGTGGGAACCTGGACCGGCTGGATCGCCTGGATAAGCTGTGCAGCAGCCGCGCCCCGTTTCATGTGACAGCTTTTCTGGAGGACGATACCCTGCGGCTGAACGCCCTGCTGTTTGAGCATCTGGACGCCTATCTGGTGAGCGCGCAGGAGCTTCTGTGCCAGCGGCTCTGGCAGCAAAGGCGGCCCTTGCAGATGGTGCAGGCCCATGGGGAGGGAGGCGTTCGGAAGGGCGTTTACATCCCAGCAAGGCCCTTCCGCCTCAGCGTGGTGGGCTTCGACCCGCTTGCAAAAGCCTTCCTGCTCTCCAGCGCGGAGCAGGCGGCATTTGAGACCGCTGCCCCGGGCGGTTTGGGGATGGAGGCGCAGGTCTTCCGGGCTTCCCCGGAGGCATGGGAAGGCTTCCGGCTGGACTATCCCGCTGCGACCCTCTTTGCCTCGATGGAGCGGCGGGAGGATGCGCCCGACAGCGCTCTCTGCGGCGCCCTTGCCGATCCGGAAGCACGGCCGGACTGCATCCTTCTATCGCAGCCTGAGACAGGGAAGAATCTGGAGCTTGCGAAGCGGCTTTTGCGGCAGATGGACCACCTGGGAATGCCAGAGCAGGCACGGCCCTGGCTTCTGGTGCGTGCCGGCGGCGCGGACAAGGCAAGCCTGCATCTCCTGAAAGAGCGCGGGGAGGTCAACCTGATCCAGGATCAGACGGCGCTTCTGAGCTATGAAGCCCTGATTCTCCGCGCGGATGACCAGGGTGCGGAGGCGCTGCATGAGAACTACAGCCGACACAATCCAAACGCCGCACGGTGGTATGGCCTGGACACCTTCACCCAGGACTCCAATCGGGCTGCCCTGCGGGACCGGGAAAACAAGCGGCTTCTCGCCCGGGATCTGGAGACGGATCGGGAGCAGACGCTCTGGGAGCTTGCAAAGTATGAGCATCGGCGCTGGGAGGCTTTCTATGCCACCCATGGTTGGATCCGGCTGCCAGAGGAGGAACTGACCCCGGCGGAGCGGGCATCCTATGCCACCAAGCGCACTCAGGAGCGGCGTCACAGCTGCCTTTGCGCCTGGGATGAGCTGGATGCGCTGCCCCAGCGGGAGCCGGGCCTGCTCAAGCGGTACGACTACGAGAATGTGCTTGAGACCTTCGCGAGGGAAGAATAGAAAAAACAAAGGGATCCTGATCCAACCGGATCAGGATCCTTGATGCTTACAAAAAAGTGCGTACTTGTCTCAGTCAACGCACTGTGGTACCATGAAGCCGGAAGGAAGGGAAGTCCTATGACACAGGCCGAGCGCCGCCGTTATCTCATTGATGCGCTCCTGGCAGAAGAACCGGAATATCAGCGCCTTACAGTCCCCGAGGGGGCGACGGAGCAGCGTCAGCTGCTTCGCAGCCTGATGAACGTGCGTCCGCCGAGAGCCATTGATCCCCAGTTTTTGCAGATCCAGGACGCCTATCTGAAGACCGCCATCGCGGAGAAGGGAATCACGGACTATCACGATCTGGAGCCCCTGGAGAAGGGAATCTATCTCTGGCGAGGTGATATCACCACCCTGCGCTGCGGGGCCATCGTCAACGCCGCCAATTCCGGCATGACGGGCTGCTATCAGCCCTGCCACAACTGCATTGACAACTGTATCCACACCTTTGCGGGCATCCAGCTGCGGCAGGCGTGTGGGGCTATCATGGAGGCCCAGGGGACGCCGGAACCCACAGGACAGGCCAAGCTGACCAAGGCTTATAATCTGCCCTGCGACTATGTGCTCCACACCGTCGGTCCCATCGTTCAAGGCCGTCTGCGGCCGGAGCATGAGATGCTTCTGGCATCCTGCTACAATGCCTGCATGGAAACCGCAGAGCAGGCCGGCATCCGCAGCGTGGCCTTCTGCTGCATTTCCACCGGCGTCTTCGGGTTTCCAAAGGACCGGGCGGCAGAGATCGCCGTGGAGACGGTGCGCGCCTTCCAATCCCACAGCAATTTGGAGGTGATTTTCAATGTCTTTGAAGAATCAGATGAAATCCGGTACCGTCGACTTCTCGGAACGCATTGATGCCCTGGCCCGGGCGCTGGAGCAGGCCGAGACTGTGGTCATCGGCGCAGGAGCGGGCCTTTCCACCTCGGCGGGGTTTGTCTACTCCGGACCGCGGTTTGAGAAATATTTTTCGGATTTTGGAAGAAAATATGGCTTTTCTGACATGTATTCCGGGGGCTTTTATCCTTACAGCACCCTGGAGGAACGCTGGGCGTTCTGGAGCCGGAATATTTATGTAAATCGATATCTGGACCCGCCGGAGCCGGTCTATGCGCATCTTCTGGAGCTTGTGCAGGACAAGGACTATTTTGTTCTGACCACCAATGTGGACCACTGCTTCCAGAAAGCCGGATTTGACAAGAAACGGCTGTTCTATACCCAGGGGGATTACGGCCTCTGGCAGTGCTCCGAGCCCTGCCATGAGAAAACCTATGACAATGAAGAGACGGTCCGGGCCATGATCGAAGCGCAGGGATTTGTGATCGCGCCGGATGGCGCATTGTACACGCCGGATGGCGTGACGCTGGAGATGACTGTTCCTTCGGAGCTTGTGCCCCACTGCCCGGTCTGCGGAAAGCCTATGAGCATGAACCTCCGCGCAGACAATACCTTTGTGGAGGACGAGACCTGGCATCAGGCATCCGAGCGCTGCAATCACTTCCTGAACAGCCGTGGCGGCCGGGTCGTGTATCTGGAACTGGGCGTTGGCTACAACACCCCAGGCATCATCAAATATCCCTTCTGGCAGCTGACCATGCAGAATCCGCAGGCTACCTATGCCATCGTCAACTTCGGGCAGGCACAGTGCCCCGCGGCCATTGAAAAGCAGTCGATCTGCCTGGATGGCGACATCGGCGCAGTTCTGGAGAAGCTGCGGCAGAAGAAGCGGTAAACCTGGCGCCTTCAAAAAAACAAGAAAGCGCGGACTGTCCGAATCGGGCAGCCCGCGCTTTTTCTGTATGATGGAGTTTTCTAAGTTTTTCCACGGGATTTTCTGAAAAACGGATCCCGTTCCGTGCCGCGATAGCAGTCACGGATCCCTTTTTTATAGCCAAAGAGCAGCCGCTGAGGCAGATTCCCGGTGTCCCGCTCGGAGATATCCACATCCTTGCAGTGGCGGATGAGCACGGACTTTGGAAAGGCCAGCGCAGTGATGTGGGGCCAGCAGTGGGCATAGCCCTTTGCCCAGAGGTAGGCGTCCACATGATAGCCGATCTCAAAGGCCAGGCAGGCGTCGGAGAACAGGAAGGGACGGCCAATTTGCGCCTCATAGAGAGCGTTTGCTGTGCGGGCAATCTCCAGATACGCTGTTTTTCGGCCCAGCGCCTGGATGAGGGCGTACCACGCCTCCTCAGGCTCAGCGCTGACGCAGAGATAGGATTCCTTCACACGGGTGTGCTGCTGGGTGAGTGCGCGCAGCTGGGCGATCTTTGCTTCGTCCATGGGGATCCGCTCCTTTCCGGGGATAGGAAGATCATATCACATTTTCCGGCAGGTTGCGAGGGGAAAAACGATCTTACTGCGCATTGGTGCAGCGCGATTTCAGGTAGTTCAGAACGAACTCGAAATCCTCCGGTTCCGCGTATACCTGGTTGTGCATCAGCTTTTCGTTGAGCTTGATCAGATGGCGGCTGGGATTCGCCTTGATTTTCCGAACCCGGGCATAGTTCGTGGTGGTGGAGGTGCGGCCGGCGCCGACCAGACCCACGCCCACGGTGCTGGGACGACGGGCGGCGATGCCCGCCAGGGCGGTAATCAGCCCCAGAATCTCCGCCTTCTTCTGCTGCCGGGGGATCTGAATGTGCTTGAGCTGTTTCTCATCCATTTCAAAGGCAACCACATATTTCCAGCCATAGGTGGCGGCAACGATGAGATAGGCGATCACGCCGAGGACCAGGAACACCGCAATTAGAATGGCAAGCAGCTTGACTGTGAACAGGAAGTAATCCAGATCCATGTCTCCGCTAAAGAGGCTGACCAGATTCATGAACAGAAACAGCACGCCGCTGCTGATGCCCATGACCTTCCAGACGGTGAACAGAATGGTGGGATTTTTCAGCATGGGCATCTCATAGACCCAGCGGTAAACGCCATCCGGACAGAAGTAGATGTTGGGTGTGACTTTTTCCCCTTCAATGTCATCTGCGGAGTTGATGGTCTTCTGCCGCTTCTTTTTGGGCCCCTGAGGAGTGCTCTCCTGAGGCTCCTCAGGGGCGACCTCCACCTCCGGGAAGGGCTGCTTTTCCTCGGTGATGACGCCGCCCAGGGCCGTACCGCAGTTTTCGCAGAACTTTGAGTCGTCGGGCAGCTTTGTCCCGCAGTTTGGACAGAACATGATTTTTCCTCCTTTATGGTTGTTTTTCAAAGACGAGATCCATGGATTCTTTTCCATCTGTGCCCGGATAAGTCAGATAGATGGTATTTTCGTTCGTCCGGCTGATCCAGTTTCGGAAGCGGCAGACTGTGTCGCCAACGGTGATCTGCAGCTCGTCCGCCTTGTCGTAACGATAGTCCACATGGTGAGGCGGCAGGTTGGCAAAGAAGATGTAGCTCCCTTCGCTCTTTCCCGCAGGAAGCCCGGTCAGCGCTGCAAGCTCCTGGCCAAGGTCCAGCTGAACCGTCTTGCCGTCCCCGGGGAAGGTGAGCGTGCCTGCTTCACAGACGAAGATCCCTGTGTGGGCAGGGGGCTCCGGGGTGCCGTCGTCCTTGGGCGGCCCGTCATAGACCTGCATGCAGCCGCAGAGCAGCAAGAAGAACGCCAGCATCGGGCATAGGGCAGAAGTCAACTTTTTTATCTCCATGTAAAGGCCTCCTCTTCCATGTAATCGTAGAACGCTTCTCCATGTTCCTGATAGCGCATGTCGGATGTCAGCTCCAGAACATAGAGGTCTGTTCCGGTCCAGTAGGGATCGTCCCGCTCGTCCCCGTTCCAGTCCTCCTGGTCTCCCACAAGCCCCACCTGCATGGCGATGCTTCCATCCGGGAAAACAGCGATGGCAAATTTGGAGAACAGGGCGCTATCGCCCGTCCGGGGATAGGCGGTCAGATTGTGGAGGCGGTGGCCTGTGCGGTACCGATCCCCCTCCGCGTAGGAATAACGACGAAATTCTGTGATCACAAAATCCGCGTCTGAGGTGATGATGCCGTGCAGGAGCGTCACTTTCTGATCGTCCAGCACCCGGGTTTCTGTCTGGACCACCTCGCCCTTCAGAAGAAGCGCGTCGCGGCTGTAGTGGTATACGCATTTCTCTCCGGAGGAATCATTGGCGCCCTCGTCCTCACAGAAACTCAGATCGTCAATGGCAGGAAGCAGCAGATCCAGCTTGCCGTCCTTCTGAACTTTGAGGGAGATATTCTTAGGCGCGGCATGGGCCTCCGCCTGGTCGCCCCAGTTCTGCGCGACAATAAAGCCGTTGTAGTAGGACTCAGACTCCCAGTTGACGCGCAGATTGGCCTCCAGCATGGCGGGCTCGATTTTGACAATCACATCCACCTTCTTCTCCACCCGGATGCTCTTCACAGTGGTGGTCCGGTAGCTGTGCTTGTTGTAGACCTGTTTTGTCGATGCGCTCGTCATGGAAGGAAGCCGAAAGCTGGCCACCAGATCGGAGTTTACGGAGCTGGCGTTCTCCCGCACGTCCCGGAACTGCATCTGGCTGGGCGCGCCCATCATCACATAGTGGTAGTAGCTGCAGCGCAGGACCACATTGTTTTTTTGATTGGGCACGGGCAGAAAGCCCGTGGTGTAGGGATAGTAGTTCTCCTTCCTGTTGTGGGAGGGCGGCGGTGTCTTCTCCGTAGCAGGGTCCCAGAGCGTATCTGAGGGGAGCAGGGGAAGCATCAGCGCCGCCTCCGGGGTTCCCACAAAGCACATGGGGGTCCGCAGCTTGGGATCGTCATAGCGGATCTCTTCGCCGCCCTGGACAAAGCGCTCGTTTCCCTTCAAAGTCTTCCAGTCCACGTTGTAGATGGAGTCCCGGAACGACTCCCCAGCCTTCAGGGAGGTGTCCTCCACCCGGAAGACCAGCTGGCAGTTCATCACGGGCAGCATGGTCTGCTCCAGCTCCTTCATCATGGCCTCGCAGCTCTCCCGCTGGAGGGTCTCCAGCGCCTTGATCAGAATGGGCTGGGTGGCGGCCTTCAGCTCGTCCACCAGATTTTGGGTGTAGAGATTCTTGTCCGCGTCAGAGACCTCCGGCAGACCGTTTGAATAGTCCACCGTCACCCCCTCGCTGCCCGGATGAGAGGAGTTGGCGATCACGAACGCATCCTGCTGTTCCTTGGGCAGTTCCCAGAAGGCGTAGGCGTAGTTCCAGTAGAACTCATCCAGCACCTTCTCCAGATAGACCGGGGAGTTGTCCGAGCAGACGGTCAGCAGGGTCAAAAACACGTCCGACCAGCCGTTGCAGCGGACCCTATAGCGCCCGGGCGTGTCAGTCAAGCCAGCAGAGGTCGTATTGACACGGGCTTTCTTCATGGCTGCCTGCAGGGAAGCAAGATCGTCCTCATTGAGGGTTTCGGGGGCCTTCATGGCGGGGTTCCGGTAGTTCTTGACGTCTCCCGCATCGGCACTCAGGGCCATGCGCCGCATGGTAATGTGGTAGTATTTCTGGTAGAGATCCTCCACTGTGGGATTCTGAAACACATCGACCCAGGTCCTGTCATAGCTCAGATTGTAGAGACTGGCTCCAGTCCACCATAAAAGACCGATCAGCGCACCGATCCAGCCGCCGACGTAGAGGGCCAAACCGCCCACCGCGACGCCAGCCACCGCCTGCTTGTGGGTGTAAACGGCGTCCGGAAAGGCCTTGATGGTGTCGATCCAGTCCCGGTTGCCTTTCTTAGCCTCCTGATAGATCTTAATGCCTGTCAGCCCCGCGTCCACAACAAAGAACAGCTTGTCCATGAGCCCGGCAGCCGGTGTCTCCCGGATGCCGGCCATCAACTGGCCGATGCCCTCGCCGGTGCCCTTGGAGTTCCAGAAGGCGCCGCCGGTTCCCAGATAGTTCTGGGCAGTGTCCTCTTCGGAGATCCAGGCGTCTGACTCGGCAATGTCGACGGCATCCGCGCCGTAGTCCCGCATGCGCTGGAGCAGAGCCTCCGCCTCCTGCCTGGTCTTCTCCTGGTAGAGATTCCACATGCGGTTGTAGTCGATTTTCACGTTCCAGCGCATCCGGTCCACCCCCTTGCGGGGGACCTCCACAAAGATGCCGTCCTTGAGTCCGGAGATGGTGACATTGGACTCCACCAGCTCCAGGGTTTTCGCGTCAAAGCGGTAGGTCTTCTCCCCAAAGAGGCTGAAGTGGTCCGCGTAGATGGTATAGGATTTCCCGTCTTCTGAGAGCAGGGCAAATACGTCCTCCCAGCGGCCCGTCTCCTCGTTGAACCAGACGCAGCTGGACAGGGCGTCGGAGCCGTTGTGGGGGATGGTGATGGCCACGTCCGTGGAGAATTCATGGGCTCCGGAGGCCAGGGAGAAGTCATAGGCCCGGATGACCCAGCCCTCTTCGCCCTCGGTCAGCTCCGGCAGAGTCCGGACAAGAACCTGGTCAGTCTCCTCCGGCAGGTTCCAGGAATCCAGCGCCACCTTCACTGCGCCGAAGTCGGCGCTGGGGTTTTCCCAGGAGACTTCCCGGGTGTAGACCTTGGCGCTGTCCAGCTGAGATTGAGTATAGAAAAGCTGCAGATCCTCGGTCTGGCTGCTTTCGATCAGATCCTCGTCGTCCAGGGCGGTGTTGCTCGTGGGCTTGCCGGTGGCGCTGCCCGTCGATCCTGTCTGCCCGGTTGTCGGCTTGTAGAGATATGGATCGGAAGGCTTTTCCACCAGGAAGCCCGGGTATTTGAAAGCGGCAACAGCGAGCTCAATGAGCATGACAAAGGCCAGGAACGCGCTCAGACCCCGGGTGCCGGACTTAGCCGCCGGGGCGGCCTGGGCGGGAGCGGAGGCCGCCTGCTTCGGGGCAGCTTTTGACGCAGCCCTCTTCTGCACGGGCGCCTTTTTGGGCGCAGCCTTTTGCGTATTCTGCTCCGGCGCTTTCGGTTCAGCTGCCGGGGAAGCTGCCCCTGCCTTTTGGCCGCACTGGGCGCAGAAGGTGGCGCCTGGCCGCAGCCTGGCCCCACAGCTCCGGCAGAACCGGGCCGTGGGCGGCGCGTCGGAGATGGTCACCGTGGCTCCAGGCGGAGCCTGGATCTCAATGGGCACGATAGTCCCGCACTCGGGGCAGAAGGCCGCGCCGTCTGGAAGCGCCGTGCCGCAGTTTTTGCAGAATTTTGCCATAGGATCGCCTCCTGGTGGGACATGTCAATCGTCCAGATAGCCTCGGGTCATGGTCATAGATTGCCCCCCTGCCCCAATCCGCATGTGGTTTTCGTCCACATACTGGAAGGTGATGGAGTCCGGGACATTGCCCTTGTAGATCGCACCGGGCTCTGAGAGCGTCAGAACCTTGGTTCTGGCATCGATGGAAAACCGCTGGTAGACTGCCCGGACTCTGTCGGAGCCCAAAGCCTCCTCGTATTCCCAGTCTCCGCTCTTGATGGCATGGCTCAGATGAACTTCCACAGTTCCGTTGTTCCAGGCGCCTGCAAAGAACGCCTCGCTGAAGCCGCCGCTCACGGAAATGGTGATGTGGATCTGGTCGTTCTTCAGCTGCTCATTGCCGGTCCCCACAAAGCCGATGGTCAGGGCCGTCTCAGGGGCATAGTGCTCGGCTTCGCCATCCTCGTTCCTGTGCAGCGCCTCTTCGGGATACTTCTGGAAGACCATGCTGGTGGGCGCGCCCATCATCAGATAGTGGTACAGGGTGCACTTGAACACCACGTCATCCTCATCGACGCCGCGATACGCATTGGCCCGGGGCAGGAAGTTGTCCACATAGGGATAGTACTCCAAGGCGCTGACCCGCTGGACCGCATTGGCGTTTTTCCGGTCGAAGGCGGGGCTAGACTGGTCGATGGGCTGGAACAGGGGCTCCTTCACGTCCTCGAAGTACATGGGGAGCATCAGCTCCGGGTCCGAGTAGTCGGCCCCGGTGGGACCCAGGTCGTCCCGGTCCAAGACGTCCTCTATCGTCAGCTTCCAGCTCTCGTTGAAGGGGTACTCGTAGAAGTCGTGGCAGTAGTTGGAGCCCTGGAACCGCTCCGCGTCCTGGTCCTGAACGTGGAAGACCAGGACCTGGTTCAGCTGCTTCACCAGAGTCGCCTCCAGGAGCTTCTGAACCTCCGCCCGGGCCTCCTGCACCAGGCTCCTCTCGGCCTCCTGGGCGGCCCAGCCCATCCAGGTGCGAAGCCTTGCCTTCTCCATCGGGGCCAGATTGGCCCGCTCGTCGGCAGAATAGCCATGGAAGCTCAGCGCGTGCATATCGTCCGGGTATTTTTTGCGGTATTCGTTGTAGACCGTCCACTGCTCGTCTTCTGTCAGGGTGAAATAGGCCCTGGACCGCTGCGTGATGATCTCGTCCAGCACGTCGGGAATGATCTCCGGCGTGTCCTTGCAAAGATCCAGGACCTTGGTGACCAGGGGAACCCAGGAGGGGTCGGTGATCATTTCGCCGGTTTCGGTTTCCTTCTCCCAGCCGTAGCCCAGGGGATGCTCCCGGATAAAGGCGGCCAGCTCCTCATACCGCTCTCCGGGAAGTGATATCAGAGGCAGCAGATTGGAAAAGGGCTTGAGATTGTAAAAGTGGTAGAGCTTCTCCGTCAGGCCGTTGCTGCCATACTCCGCAACCGCCTCGTCCGCCTTGCCCGCGGCGTACAGCCCCAGACTGACGACCGCCAGACCCAGACTCACCGGGGAGGGGACGCTGTAGCCCAGGGCCACCATGACGCCGGTGCAGGTGCCGATGGCGCCCATGACGCCGTTGGCCAGGTCCAGCTTGTGATCGTCGCCGATGGAGAGAATGACCGTCTTCTCCCGCAGCTTGGCGTCTGTGGTGATGCGGGTGTAGGCGCCGATGACGTCCATGACGCTGAGCCCGGTTCCGGCGGCGTTGAGAAGGCCGCCCAGGGTGCCCGGAACCTCCGGCAAGCCCAGGACCTCCGCCAGGTTCGGACCCACGTTCATGCCCTCCTCAAACATCTCATAGAGCGCACTCTTGTCATCAAGCTTCTGCAGATTGGTGAAGAGCCCGTTGATGTCCGTGGTGCCCTGCTCATATTGCGCCAGAACGTTTCGGATGCCGGGGAGCTGGCCCGTTTCCGCCAGGTACCAGTAGCGGTCGAAGTCCAGCTTGACGGGGGCGAGCATCCGGTCCCGGCCTTCGTAGCGGGTGGATGAGTTGTCGGTCCTTGTCGAACCGCTGAACAGCTCCACAAACAGGTCTCCGCCAATGCCGGTTTGGGAGAGGACGTCCGTCTTCTGAATGTTCAGCTGGACCTCCGGAACCTCCAGAAACAGGATCTTTTTCTTCGCAACAGGGGTGAAGTGCTTGGTGTAGACCAGGTATTTGCTTCCGTCCGCGCTCACCTCGGAGTAGAGGTCCTCCCATCTGCCCGTCTGCTCGTTGTAGGTCACAAAGCTGGTCAGGGCGCTGTCCTCATCCGCGGGTTTTGGAAAGCGGATCTCCACGTTGGTATAGAACACGTGGGTGCCGGAGGCCAGGGAGAAGTCGTAGGTCTCCAGCGTCCAGCCGGCCGCCTCGTCGGTCTTGGTGCCCAGATCCCGGACGGTGAGGGTGTCGCCGCCTTCAGGCAGGTTCCAGCTCTTCAGATCCACCGTGATGTCACCGCAGACCGCGATGGGGTTTTCCTGGGAGACAGGGGCAGAAATCGCAGGAGCGCTGCTCAGTTCCGAGCTCGAGAAGGAGATGCTCAGTTCCTCCGTAGAGGCAGGAGCGCTGCTGAGGCTGGTGCTCTGAGCGCCGGAAGTGCTGCCGCCGGACGAACTGCCGCCGGAGGGGTTGGTCGTCCCGCCCCACATGCTGCCGGACCCGCTGTGGCTGTTGCCGGAGGGCTTGTCCTTGCTGCGCAGGAAGCCTGGATTCACAAAGCCGGTGAAGCAGAAAACCACAACCGCCGCCAGGGCGACAAAGCGTCTGCCCCAATGGCGCTTTTTCTTCTCAGAAGCCGCCTTGGCTGTTGGCTGGAAGTCCGTAGCCCGGGTGGAGGGCCGCGCCTTCGCCTGAAAATCCGTGGCACGGGTGCTCTTCGGCTGAGGATCCGCCGCGCTTGTGCGCTTGGGCGGTGCGGGGGCGGCAGGCGCTGCTTTCGTCGGAGCCGCGTCATTCACCTTCGCGCCGCACTGGGCGCAGAAGGCCGCGCCGGGGCGAAGCGCTGCGCCGCAGCTGCGGCAGTATTTTTTTGCGGGGGCTGCCTGGACGAGCGCTTTCCCGCACTCCGGACAGAAGGCCGCGCCATCGGGCAGCGCTGCACCGCAGTTTCTGCAAAACTTTGCCATATCGTTTCTCCTTTCACATCAGAGACGCATCAGAAGCACCAGATCGGGATGCGCAGATCAGAATACGAGTTCAGGGCTGCGTCTTTCTATGCAGAACAGGAATGGATAATCCAGATCAGGAGGATCAGATCTATCACAAGCAAAAGCAGGGGAAGCAGATTCCGCTTTGGACGGGGAGAATCCATAGAAATGTCTCCTTTCGGATCATGATGGATATTCTTATACAATCATACTATATCAGATCCTTCTTGACTTTCGGGACCATGACGAATTTTTATCAATGATATTTTTGGTCATGAAAAATCCAGGACGCAGGGTTGCGTCCTGGATTCAATCGATGCTTCACTCCTCCGCCAGGCTCAGGACGGTGAGGTCGGGGAAGGGGATCTGGGTTCCGTCCTCCAGGATCAGAAGTCCTTCCTGCTCATCCACCCGCACTGCCCGGCCGCACGCCCTTTGGTAACTGCCGCCGGACTTACGCTCATCGGGAACAAAGAAGGCTGCCTGCACCAGCGGCTTCTGGTCAATGGTCTCCAGAATGGCATAGAGGACCTGGCCGATCTGGAGCTTTTCCTGCTCGTCCAGCTCCACCCGCTCCTGAGTCAGGCGGGCAGTCTCGGAGACCGCGTCGTCGTAGCCCGTCAGGGCGGCAAAGGGAGAGAACTGAGCGGCCCGGTTCAGAAGGCTCATGTGGGCGTGCTTTTCCGAGACATGGTGGGGCAGATCCAGCATATCGTCATAGGGACCCTTGCTCATGCCTTGTGACCTCCGATCTGGCCGTTCCGTTCCCGGCCGGTTGCCTCCTCCCGATAGCTGGTACCGGGCAGGATGGAGTTCTTGCCGTAGCGTTTCTGAATGGAGAGCAGGGCCTTCTGGAGACGCTGCTCCTTTTCTCTGGCCTGTTTCTTCTGCTGCTGCGCGGCCGGATCTGCAAACAGATCCAGCTGCTCAAAGCCTGCGCTCTCAGGCAGAGCGCTTCGAGGCATCACATGGGTCGCCGCCACATAGATGCGCCGCACATGCAGCGCCGGGTCCACGATCCGGTCAAACAGGCGCATGGCCGCGTCCATGATGAGCCGGGTGGAGGAACTGCGCTCCCCCAGATTCTCTGAGCTGTGAGCGCCCTTGGGGATCTTGCGGCCATAGTAGTCGGTGTGGACCTCCCCTTGATAATCCGCGCTCAGATCCGCGCCGTCGTAGCCCACGGAGAGCCCGATCTGATCTGTTACCAGATCCCGTTCCACCAGATCCATCACAAGGCCCATGGTCATTTCCCGGACGATGGTCCTGGCCTGGTCAAAGGGGTAGGGGCGGGACAGGACCTGCCCCACGCTGCGGGAGTTCTCCTCCGGGCGATAGGCCTTGATATCCCGGATAGAGCAGGGCTCCCAGCCCCAGGCATGGTCGATGATCAGCTCCGCGTTCACGCCGAAGAGCTTATACAGCAGCTCCTCATTATAATAGTCCGTGGCTTTTCCAAGAGAGCATCGGGCGATATCCCCCATGGTATAGAGCCCGACGGATTCCAGCTTTCGGGAGATGCCCCGGCCGATCCGCCAGAAGTCCGTCAGGGGACGGTGGGCCCAGAGGTGTTCCCGATAGCTCCGCTCCGTCAGCTCCGCGATGCGCACTCCGTCCTGATCGGCGGGAATGTGCTTGGCCCAGATATCCATGGCAACCTTGCAGAGAAACAGATTTGGTGCGATGCCCGCCGTGGCGGTGATGCCCGTGGTCCGGAGTACGTCCTGGATCAGCATCATGGCAAACTGATGGGCACTCTGGCCCGTGAGCTTCAGATAGGAGGTGGCGTCGATGAACACCTCGTCAATGGAGTAGACGTGGATATCCTCCGCGGAGACGTATTTCAGGTAGATCTGGTAGATCTTTGTGCTGTATTCCATATAATAGGCCATGCGGGGCGTCGCCACCACATAGTCTAGCTCCAGGCTCTTGTCCCGCTCCAGCGCGAGAGCGTCATAGGATTTGCCGGTGAATACATGACCCGGGGCGGCGGCCAGACGCCTTGCGTTCAGCAGCTTCACCTGCTCCACCACCTCGAACAGCCTGGCCCTGCCCGGAATGCCGTGGGCCTTCAGGGAAGGGGAGACAGCCAGACAGATGGTCTTCTCGGTCCGGCTCAGGTCTGCCACCACCAGATTGGTGGTCAGCGGATCCAGGCCACGCTCGTTGCACTCCACGGAGGCATAGTAGGATTTCAGATCAATGGCGATATAGGTTTTGTCGTCCATCCCAGGCGCCCCCCTTCGTTTTTTCTAGCATACCACAGTTTTCCCGGGAGAAAAAGAGAAGTTTGAGAAAAACGCAGTTGCGCTTTGGAAAACGCTGACCTATAATAGTTAGCAAATGCTGTTTACTTTCGTCGAAAGAAAAAGGGGGAGGAGTTTTATGACCCTCAGAGATCTGCGGATCGGCCAGAGCGCCGTCATCACGACCGTGGGCGGTTCCGGCGCGCTGCGCCAGCACTTTCTGGATATGGGAATGATCCCCGGGGCGGAGGTCACCCTGGTGAAGTACGCGCCCATGGGAGATCCTATGGAGCTGATGATCCACGGATATGAGCTGACTCTGCGCCTTGCGGATGCGGAGCAGATCGATATTCAGCCGGCCAGCGAGCCCAGGTCATCGGATAAGGCCCAGAAGTCTGCCCGCCAGTCCCCGCACCCCGGCCTGGGCGAGGGCGGCAAGTACCACCCCAAGGGCAGCGGCGATCCTCTGCCGGAGGGAACTCAGCTGACCTTTGCCTTGGTGGGAAATCAGAACTGCGGCAAGACGACCCTGTTCAATCAGCTCACCGGCGCCAATCAGCATGTGGGTAATTTCCCGGGCGTCACGGTGGACCGAAAGGACGGCCAAATCAAAGGCCATCCGGAGACGCTGGTGACGGATCTTCCGGGCATCTATTCCATGTCCCCCTATTCCAGCGAGGAGATCGTCTCCCGGAACTTCGTGCTGGAGGACAAGCCCCGGGCCATCATCAACATCGTGGACGCCACCAACATCGAGCGGAATCTGTATCTGACCATGCAGCTTCTGGAGATGAACGTGCCCATGGTGGTGGCTCTGAACATGATGGACGAGGTGAGCGCCAACGGCGGCAGCATCGACATCAACGAGATGGAGGCCATGCTGGGCGTGCCTGTGGTGGCCATCTCCGCGGCCAAGAACGCCGGCGTGGACGAGCTGATCCGCCACGCCATCCACATCGCCCGGTATCAGGAGCGGCCCATGCGGCAGGACTTCTGTGACGAGACCGAAGCCGGCGGCGCCGTGCACCGCTGCATCCATGGCATCATCCACCTCATCGGGGACCACGCGGCCCGGGCAGGGCTGCCGATCCGCTTTGCCGCCAGCAAGCTCATCGAGGGAGATCCCATCGTGACAGAGCAGCTTGCCCTGGATACCAACGAGCAGGAGATGATGGAGCACATCATCCTCCAGATGGAGCGGGAGCGGGGCCTGGATCGGGCCGCGGCTATCGCGGACATGCGCTTTTCCTTCATCGGCCGGGTCTGTGATCTGACGGTGCATAAGCCCCGGCAGAGTCGGGAGCGTCTGCGCAGCGAGCGCATCGACCGGATCCTTACCGGCAAATACACCGCCCTGCCTGCCTTTATCGGCATCATGGGCCTCGTGTTCTTCCTCACTTTCAATGTGATCGGTGCCTGGCTGCAGGAGCTGATGGAGCTGGGCATCGGCGCTCTGTCAGATCTGGTGTCGGCGGCCATGACAAGGGCCCAGGTGAACGAGGCCATCCAAAGCCTGGTCATTGACGGGATCTTCACCGGTGTGGGAAGCGTGCTGAGCTTCCTGCCCATCATTGTGACTCTGTTCTTCTTCCTGTCTCTGCTGGAGGACAGCGGCTATATCGCACGGGTGGCCTTCTTCATGGACAAGCTCCTGCGGAAGATCGGCCTCTCCGGCCGCTCCATCGTACCCATGCTCATCGGCTTCGGCTGCACGGTCCCGGCGGTCATGGCGACCCGGACCCTGCCCAGCGAGCGGGACCGGAAGATGACCATCCTGCTCACGCCCTTTATGAGCTGCTCAGCCAAGGTGCCCATCTACGCCTTCTTTGTCAGTGCCTTTTTCCCTGGCCGCGGTGGCTTCATCATGACGGGCCTGTATGTGCTTGGCATGATTCTGGGCGTTCTTGCGGCGTTTTTGTACCAGAAGACCCTGTTCCGGGGCGAGCCGGTGCCCTTTGTCATGGAGCTTCCCAACTACCGCCTGCCAGGCACAAAAAACGTGGTGCGTCTGCTCTGGGAGAAGGCTAAGGATTTCCTGCAGCGTGCCTTCTCGGTGATCCTGATCGCCACCATCGTTATCTGGTTCCTGCAGAGCTTCGATCTGAAGTTCAACCTGGTCTCGGATTCCCAGGACAGCATCCTGGCCATGGTGGCCGGCGTCCTGACACCCATCCTCAAGCCCATCGGCCTGGGAGACTGGCGCATCTGCACCTCCCTGATCACCGGCTTCACCGCCAAGGAGAGCGTGGTCTCCACCATGCAGATCCTCTTTGCGGACCATGTGGAGCAGCTTCTGACGCCCCTGTCAGCAGCGTGCCTGCTGGTGTTCTCCCTGCTCTATACCCCCTGCGTCGCGGCAGTAGCCGCCATCAAGCGGGAGATGGGCAGAGCCTGGGCGCTGGGCGTGGTGGCCTGGCAGTGCGCGCTGGCCTGGGTTGTCACGGCGATTGTGCATCTGATCGGAATGCTGGTCTAGGAGGGTGTCCATGAATCTCTGGGATGTTCTGATCCTTGTCATGGTGGGCGTTTGTGTGATTGCCGCTGTGCTCCACGGAAGAAAGCGCAAAAAACAGGGGAAGTGCACCTGCGGCTGCGATGGCTGCAGTGGCTGCGATCAAAAGAAATAAGAAGCGCCCCGCAGCTCATCCGGGCTGCGGGGCATCTATATAATTATATAGTATGTCGCGCACCGGATGCGGCGGAAAGAAGCGGTTCAAGAGCTGTGCTGCAGCGCCTCCAGCGCCAGCTCCCCCGCCAGCTTGAACAGAGCGTCAGAGAGGACCTGCTCCAGACACAGGCCCGTCTGGGCGGCCACCTGCTCATAGAGCCGAAGCGCCCAAGGATCCAGCTCCAGCGAGATCCGCTTCAAAGTGGGACCTCCAGAAGCCGCGGCTCCGGACAGGGAAGCTGCAGACAGAGCGTGTAGAGGCGGTCCGGTGGAAGGGGACCGAAGCAGATGCGTCCTGCCTCGTCAGAGACGGCCCCCTGGAGCGGCGGTCCCTCCGGCGATTCAAACAGCAGCGCCAGGACGCCGGCGGCAGGGGAGCCGTCCGCGCGCAGAAGCCTTGCGTAGAAGCTGGCCTGGTCCGGTTCCGGCAGGGTCAGACTGGTCTCAATCCGCTCCCCGGGACCGGGGCGAAAGTGGAGTTGTTCTATCAATCCCATCGCTCCTTCCAATTTGGTAAACCATCCTATGCAGGGCCTTGACAGATGTGATATAATATACCGGATTTCAGATTTGAAAGGACGGCTTGCCTTATGGCCAAAGAGAAAAACGTGGAACGCATCACCAATATGGAGGATGATTTTGCCCAGTGGTATACGGATATCTGCCGTCAGGCGGAGCTGGTGGAGTACGCCAGCGTCAAGGGCTTTACCATCCTGCGCCCCTATGGCTACGCAATTTGGGAGAATATCCAGCGCATTCTGGACGGTGAGTTCAAGAAGACCGGCCATGAGAACGTGGCCATGCCCGTCCTGATCCCGGAGAGCCTCCTGAAGAAGGAAGGAGAGCTGGTCAACGGTTTTGCCCCCGAGGTGGCCTGGGTCACCATGGGCGGTAGCGAGCAGCTGGAGGAGCGGCTTGCCTTCCGTCCCACCTCTGAGACCATGTTCTGCGATCACTGGGCCAATGTGCTCCAGTCCTATCGGCAGCTTCCTATGCTGTATAACCAGTGGTGTTCCGTCATCCGCTGGGAGAAGACTACCCGCCCCTTCCTCCGTTCCCGGGAGTTCTGGTGGCAGGAGGGTCATACCATTCACGAGACCGCCGAGGAGGCCCAGGCGGAGACTGAACAGCAGCTCAACTGCTACGCCGATTTCTGCCAGAACGTGCTGGCCATCCCCGTGGTGAAGGGCCGCAAGACCGACAAGGAGAAGTTTGCCGGCGCGGAGGCCACCTACACCATCGAGGCCATGATGAAGGACCACAAGGCCCTGCAGTCCGCCACCTCCCACTACTTCGGCGACAAGTTCTCTCGGGCTTACGACGTGACCTTCACCGGACGGGACAACAAGCAGCAGTATCCCTTCCAGACCTCCTGGGGCGCCACCACCCGCCTCATCGGCGCGGTCATTATGACCCACGGTGACAACAACGGCCTGGTCCTGCCCCCCAAGATCGCGCCCGTGCAGGTGGTCATCGTTCCCATCGCCGCCCACAAGCCCGGCGTGAAGGAGAAGGCCGCAGAGCTGATGCAGCGCCTTCAGGACGCCGGCGTCCGGGTGAAGCTGGATGATTCCGAGCAGTCCCCCGGCTGGAAGTTTGCCCAGTATGAGATGAAGGGCGTGCCCCTGCGTCTGGAGATCGGCCCCAAGGATATGGAAGCCGGTCAGTGCGTCCTGGTCCGCCGCGTGGACGGCGAGAAGGTGGTCACCAGCCTGGAAAGCCTGGAGATGACCGTTGCCGAGCAGCTGGAGAGCGTCCATGAGACCATGTTCCAGAGGGCGATGGACAACCTGAACGAGCACACCTACGAGGCCTATTCTCTGGAGGAGGCCAAGCAGCTCCAGGAGGAGAAGGGCGGCTTCATCAAGACCATGTGGTGCGGCGAGCTGGAGTGCGAGAACAAGATGAAGGAGCAGGCCGGCATGTCGTCGCGCTGCATGCCCCTCAAGCAGGAGCATCTGGCGGACAAGTGCCCCATCTGCGGCAAGGAAGCCAAGTACTCTATCATCTGGGGTATTGCTTATTGATCGCCATTTGAGCAAAGTGACGAAATTTCAGGAAAAATTTTATCGAAAATATCAAAAAGCCTCTTGACACCAAGAGGCTTTTTTTGTATCATATTAGGGCGCGCTGCTGGGAGCAGTTTGCGCGTATGCGATGATGCAGGAGATTGCGGCTCTGCCGGTAACTTCTGCGGAGTATGTCCGACGATCGGGCGGCTGGGACTTTTGCGCGGCGTATATCGCCGGGGAAGTCAGGAAGGCCGGCGAAAAGCCGGTTTCTTTCTTGCCTCGGAATGATACGCACGGAACAGCGTATAAAGCCCCGGACCGTACCCAGGACAAAAACTGAGTATGGAAAAATGGAGGAACAACAATGGCTAGCAACGAAATGATCCGCATCCGCCTCAAGGCTTACGATCATCAGCAGATCGATGCCGCGGCGAAGAAAATCGTGGAAACTGCAAAGCGCAATGGCGCCACCGTCTCCGGCCCCATTCCGCTGCCCACCCGCAAGGAGGTCGTGACCATCCTTCGCGCTGTTCATAAGTACAAGGACAGCCGTGAGCAGTTCGAGCGCAGAACCCACAAGAGACTGATCGATATTCTCAACCCCGGTCCCAAGGTGGTCGAGGCCATGATGGCCCTGGATCTCCCCGCCGGTGTCGAGATTGAGATGAAGCTGTGATCGTTCCTGAATAAAGGAACATCCCAGCGAGCCAGTCCGACTTGGTCGGACGGGTCATGTCGGCAGGAAAGTGGTGCCCAATGCCACGATGTCGACCAATAACCATATAGGAGGATAACCATGAAGAAAGCAATCATCGGCAAAAAAGTGGGCATGTCCCAGATCTTCGATGAGAGCGGTCACGTGATTCCGGTCACTGTCATTGAGGCCGGCCCCTGCGTGGTCGTCCAGAAGAAGACCGCCGAGAAGGACGGCTATAGCGCCGTGCAGCTCGGCTTTGAGGATGTGAAGGAGTCCAAGCTCTCCAAGCCCGAACTCGGCCATCTGAAGAAGGCTGAGGTTGATCTCAAGAAGCATCTGAAGGAGTTCCGTCTCGAGAACGCCGAGTCCATGAACGTGGGCGACGTGCTCAAGGCTGACACCTTCGTGGCCGGCGACCGCATCGATGTCACCGGCACCAGCAAGGGCCACGGCTACCAGGGCGTTATCAAGCGCTGGAACGCACAGCGGACCCCCATGGCTCACGGCGGCGGCCCCGTCCATCGTCATGCAGGTTCCATGGGCTCTTCCTCGGATCCCTCCCGCATTTTCAAGGGCAAGATCGGCGCCGGCCAGATGGGCGGCGAGCAGGTCACCGTTGAGAATCTGGAAGTCATCCAGGTGGATCCCGAGCTGAACATGATCGTCATCCGCGGCGCCATCCCCGGCCCCAAGGGCGGCATCGTCTACCTGAAGAACACTGTGAAGAACTTCAAGGAAAAGGGCGTTGCCACGACCAGAACCACCGTCAACCCGCAGAAGGCTTCTGCAAGACGCTAAAGAAAGGAGAGTTTGAATCATGCCTAAAGCAGCAGTTCTCAACATGGCTGGTCAGAAGGTCGGCGAGATCGAACTTTCCGAGGCCATCTTCGGCATCGAGCCCAACGAGTCCGTCGTTCATGACGTGGTCAAGAACCATCTGGCCAATCTGCGTCAGGGCACGCAGAGCGCCCTCACCCGCGCGGAGGTTTCCGGCGGCGGCGCAAAGCCTTGGCGTCAGAAGGGCACCGGCCGCGCCCGTCAGGGCAGCACCCGTGCTCCCCAGTGGACCCACGGCGGCATCGTCTTTGCTCCGAAGCCCCGCAGCTACCGCTACACTCTGAACAAGAAGTCCCGCCGTCTGGCCCTCAAGAGCGCCCTGAGCGCCAAGGCCGCCGCCGGCGAGATCGTGGTCATCGACTCCATCAAGATGGACGAGATCAAGACCAAGTCCTTCCAGCAGTTCCTGAAGGCTGTTGACTGCGACTGCAAGGCCCTGGTGGTCACCGCTCAGGCCGATCAGAACGTGGTCAAGTCCGCCCGGAACATCCCCGGCGTGGCTGTCAGCTTCGCCAACGTGATCAACGTCTATGACATTCTGAACCATCAGAAGTTCGTCGTCGACCAGGCTGCACTGTCCAAGATCGAGGAGGTGTTCGCATAATGAAGAGCGCATACGATATCGTGATCAAGCCGATCATCACCGAGCAGTCCATGGAGGACACTGAGTCCAAGAAGTACGTCTTCCAGGTTGCCACGGATGCGAACAAGATCGAGATCCGCAAGGCTGTGGAAGAGATCTTCGGCGTCAAGGTCGAGAAAGTCAACACCATCCGCATGATGGGCAAGCTGAAGCGCCAGGGCAGATATCCCGAAGGCCGCCGCGCCAACTGGAAAAAGGCTGTCGTGAAGCTGACCCCCGATTCCAAGACCATCGAGTTCTTCGAAGGCATGGTCTAATAACAAGTAAGGAGAGAACGCAAAATGGCGATTAAATCGTTTAAGCCGTATACGCCGAGCAGACGCCACATGACTGTCTCCGGGTTCGACGGCGTTGACAAACATGCAAAACCTGAGCGTAGCCTGCTTGAGCCGATTAAGAAGAATTCCGGTCGCAACAGCTACGGCAGAATCACCGTCCGCCATCGCGGCGGCGGCAACCGGCGCAAGTACCGCGTCATCGACTTCAAGCGTGACAAGATGGATATGTTCGCGGAAGTCCTCCGTCTGGAGTACGATCCCAACCGCTCCGCTTTCATCGCGCTTCTGAAGTACGAGGACGGCACCCTCAGCTATATCCTGGCCCCCGCTGGCCTGAAGGTCGGCGACAAGGTCATTTCCTCCGCGAATGCCGATATCAAGCCCGGCAACTGCCTGCCCATCGCCAACATCCCTGTTGGTACCGTCATCAGCTCCATTGAGATGAACGTGGGCCGCGGCGCACAGCTGGTGCGTTCCGCCGGTACCGCTGCGCAGCTCATGGCGAAGGACGGCGATCTGGCCCAGGTCAGAATGCCCTCCGGCGAAGTTCGCTATATCCGGACCAACTGCCGCGCCGTCATCGGCCAGGTCGGCAATCTGGATCATGAGAACGTCCACATCGGCAAGGCTGGCCGCAAGCGTCACATGGGCATCCGTCCCACGGTCCGCGGCTCTGTCATGAACCCCAATGACCACCCCCACGGCGGTGGCGAGGGCAAGAGCCCCATCGGCCATCCCGGTCCCGTAACTCCTTGGGGCAAGCCGGCCCTGGGCTACAAGACCCGCAAGACGAAGAACCGCACGGACAAGTTCATCGTCAAGCGCAGAAATTCCAAGTAAGGAGGAACGAAGATGAGCAGAAGCATCAAGAAGGGCCCCTTTGTTGCGCCCGAACTTTACAAGCGCGTGGAAGCCATGAACGCCGCCGGCGAGAAGAAGGTCCTCAAGACCTGGTCCCGCGCCTCCACCATTTTCCCCTCCTTTGTCGGTCACACCATCGCTGTGCATGACGGCCGCAAGCACGTGCCCGTCTACATCACCGAGGATATGGTCGGCCATAAGCTGGGCGAATTCGTCCCCACCAGAACTTTCAGAGGTCACTCCGGCAGCAAGACCTCGAACAACTAAGGAGGAAGTATCATGGAAGCGAAAGCATATCTGAGATACCTCCGTATCTCCCCCCGCAAGGTCCAGATCCTCTGCGATCTGATCCGCGGCAAGGACGTCAACACCGCCTCTGCGATCCTGATGAACACGCCCAAGGCCGGCTCTGAGCCTGTCCTGAAGCTCCTCAAGAGCGCAGTTGCCAATGCCCAGAACAACCACGCGATGGATGCTGACAAGCTGTATGTCTCCACTGCCACGGCCGATCCCGGCCCCATCCTCAAGCGCATCCAGCCCAGAGCACATGGCAGAGCTTACCGCATCAACAAGAGAACCACCCACATCACCATCGCTGTGAGCGAGAAAGCGTAAGGAGGCTGCTATGGGACAGAAAGTGAATCCCCATGGATTGCGCGTCGGCGTAATCAAGGATTGGGACTCTCGCTGGTACGCCAGAGACGACAAGGTCGGCGATCTGATCGTTGAGGATTACAAGATCCGTCAGTATCTGAAGAAGACCCTCTACTCCGCTGGCATCGCCAAGATCGAGATCGAGAGAGATAACGCGAAGGTTAAGATCATCATTTACTCCTCCCGCCCCGGCGTCATCATCGGCAAGGGCGGCCAGGACATCGAGAACCTGCGCAAGACCGTTGAGAACATGATTGGCAAGACCGTTGCTCCTCTGAGCATCGTCGAGATCCGCTCTCCGGACCTGAACGCGCAGCTCGTTGCTGAGAACATCGCCCAGCAGCTGGAGAAGCGTATCTCCTTCCGCCGGGCTATGAAGCAGGCCATGCAGCGCGCCACTCGTCTGGGCGCCAAGGGCATCAAGGTCTCCTGCGGCGGCCGTCTGGGCGGCGCTGAGATCGCCCGCAGCGAGTCCTATCACGAGGGCACCATCCCCCTGCAGACTCTGCGCGCTGACATCGACTACGGCTTCGCTGAGGCCAACACCACTTACGGCAAGGTCGGCTGCAAGGTCTGGATCTACAAGGGCGAGGTCCTGAACACCACCCTGCGTCAGTCCAATCCGGAGCCCGCAGCTCCCAAGCGCGACCGCCGCAACAATGACCGCCGCCGCAATGATCGCAATGGCGACCGCAACTACGGCGATCGTCGTCAGGGCGGCCAGAGAAACTTCAACAACAACCGTGACAATGCTCGTCGGGAAGGAGGCGCTCGCTGATATGCTGATGCCCAAGAGAGTCAAATACCGCAGAGTGCACAGAGGCCGTATGACCGGCGTCGCTTCCCGCGGTAACAAAGTCGCTTACGGCGAATACGGCATCCAGGCCGCCGAGCCCGGTTGGATCACCGCCAACCAGATTGAGGCCGCCCGTGTTGCCATGACCCGTGCCACCAAGCGTGGCGGACAGGTCTGGATCAAGATCTTCCCTGACAAGCCTGTGACCAAGAAGGCCCTGGGTGTTCGTATGGGTTCCGGTAAAGGCGCCCCTGAGTACTGGGTTGCAGTGGTCAAGACCGGCAAGGTCATGTTCGAGATCGGCGGAGTGGACGAGGAAGTCGCCCGCGAGGCCCTTCGTCTTGCCATTCACAAGCTGCCCATCAAGTGCAAGATTGTGAAGAAGGAAGACCCGGAAACCGAGAATGGTGGTGAATCGTGATGAAGGCAAAAGAAATCCGTGAAATGTCCCTCGCTGAGCTGGAGAGCAAGCTGGCAGACCTGAAGAAGGATCTGTTCACCCTGCGGATGCAGCATGCCACCAATCAGCTCGACAATCCCCTGAAGATCGACGCTGTCAAGAAGGACATTGCCCGCATCAAGACGATTATTCGTGAAAAAGAGATTTCGGCCTGAGGCCTGAGGAGGTAAAGCGAAATGAGTGAAGAAATCAGAGCTTTCCGCAAGACCAGGGTCGGTCAGGTCGTCTCCAACAAGATGGACAAGACCATCGTGGTCGCGATCGAGGATAGCGTTGCGCATCCCCTGTATAAGAAGATCGTGAAGAGAACCTACAAGCTCAAGGCACATGACGAGCAGAACGCCTGCAACATCGGCGACACTGTGAAGGTCATGGAGTGCCGTCCCCTGTCCAAGGACAAGAGATGGAGACTTGTAGAGATCATCAAGAGAGCAGAGTAAGGAGGTTGGCAATCCATGGTTCAGCAGGAAACTTATCTGAAGGTTGCCGACAACACCGGCGCGAAGGAGATCAAGTGCATCCGTGTGCTTGGCGGCTCCAAGCGTAAATACGGCAACATTGGCGATGTCATCGTCGCCTCTGTCCGCAAGGCGACTCCCGGCGGCACCGTCAAGAAGGGCGAGGTCGTCCGTGCAGTCATCGTGCGCAGCGCCAAGGGCGTGCGCCGTGCGGACGGCACCTATGTCCGCTTCGATGAGAACGCGGCTGTGCTGATCAAAGAAGACAAGAACCCCAGAGGTACCCGTATCTTTGGGCCGGTGGCCAGAGAGCTTCGTGATAAGGACTACATGAAGATCCTCTCCCTGGCTCCGGAAGTCATTTAAGGAGGTACCATTCATGAATATCAAGAAGGATGATACCGTCGTTGTCCTGTCCGGCAAGGACAAGGGCAAGCAGGGCAAGGTCCTGGAGACCATGCCTTCCGTGGGCAAGGTTCTGGTGCAGGGCGTCAACATCGCCACCACCCATGTCAAGCCTCGCAGACAGGGCGAAGAGGGCGGCATCATCCGCAAGGAGATCCCCATGTACGCCAGCAAGGTCATGCGTGTTTGCCCCAAGTGCAACAAACCCACCCGTGCCGCTTACAAGCTTGCTGATGGCGAAAAGGTTCGCGTCTGCAAGAAGTGCGGCGAGACCATTTGAGGGGAGGAGCAAGAACAGTGTCTAGACTGAAAGAAAAGTATACTGCGGAAATCGCTCCGGCTCTGATGCAGAAGTTCGGCTACAAGAGCGTCATGCAGATCCCCAAGATCGACAAGGTCGTTGTCAACTGCGGCTGCGGCGAGGCCAAGGAGAACTCCAAGGTCATCGAGTCCGTCATGAAGGACATCGCCGCTATCACCGGCCAGCAGCCCGTGGCCACCAAGGCCAGAAAGTCCGTCGCAAACTTCAAGCTCCGTGAAGGCCAGACCATCGGCGTGAAGGTCACCCTCCGCGGCGACCGGATGTGGGAGTTCCTGGACCGGCTGTTCAACATCGCCCTTCCTCGTGTCCGCGACTTCCGCGGCATCAACCCCAACTCCTTTGACGGCCGCGGCAACTATTCCTTCGGCCTGAAGGAGCAGCTGATCTTCCCCGAGATCGACTACGATAAGGTCGACGCCATCCGCGGCATGGATATCTGCATCTGCACCACCGCGAAAACGGACGAAGAGGCGAAGGAACTGCTGACTCAGGTCGGCGCTCCCTTCTACGCGTAAGGAGGAAGAACAAAATGGCGAAAAAAGCAATGATTCTGAAGCAGCAGAAGGAGCCTAAGTTCTCCAGCCGTCATTATAACCGCTGCAAGATCTGCGGCCGTCCCCACGCCTATCTGCGCAACTACGGCATCTGCCGTATCTGCTTCCGCGAGCTGGCTTACAAGGGCCAGATCCCCGGCGTCCGCAAGGCGTCCTGGTAATTTTCTTTGTTGGTTCCGGAAGTCAGGAGAAGATGGGGCCGCTCCTCGGTCCGCATTCTCCTGATACTCCGTAATCTGAAACAGACGAAAGTCTGTAACCTTTAAGGAGGTAATGTCAAAATGCAAATCACCGATCCCATCGCCGATATGCTCACCCGGATCCGGAATGCAAACTCGGCAAAGCACGACACCGTTGATGTCCCCGCCTCCAACCTGAAGAAGAGCATCGCTCAGATTCTCAAGGACGAGGGCTACATCAAGGACTTCACCGTTGAGGACAACGGCACCCAGGGCGTCATCCACATCACCCTGAAGTACCTCGGGAACAAGCAGAAGGTCATTTCCGGCCTCCGCCGCGTCTCCAAGCCCGGCCTGCGTGTCTATGCCGGCGCTGACGAGATCCCCCAGGTCCTGCGCGGTCTCGGTATCGCAATCATTTCCACGTCCAAGGGCGTCATGACCGACAAGGCTGCTAGAGCCAACCATGTCGGCGGCGAGGTCCTTGCGTTCGTGTGGTAAGGGAGGAGCAAACGATGTCTAGAATTGGTAGAATGCCCGTTGCCATCCCTGCCGGTGTGGAAGTTTCCGTTGCTGAGGGCAATGTGGTCACCGTCAAGGGCCCCAAGGGCACCCTGGTGAAAACCTTCCATCCCAAAATGACCGTCACCGTCGACGGCCCCGTGGCGCATGTCACCCGTCCGGACGACGAGAAGGAGAACCGCAGCCTCCACGGCCTGACCCGCAGCCTGCTTCATAACATGGTCGTCGGTGTCACCGAGGGCTATAAGAAGGAGCTTGAGGTCAACGGTGTTGGCTATCGTGCTTCCAAGGAGGGCAACAAGCTGGTCCTGAACGTTGGCTATTCTCATCCTGTCACCATGGAAGAGACTGCTGATGTGCAGATCGAGGTTCCTGCCCAGAACAAGATCATTGTTTCCGGCATCGACAAGCAGAAGGTCGGCCAGTTTGCAGCGGAAGTCAGAGGCAAGCGTCCTCCCGAGCCTTACAAGGGCAAGGGCATCAAGTATGCTGACGAAGTCATCCGCCGCAAAGAAGGCAAGGCCGGCGGCAAGAAGTAAAGGAGGTGTGCCATAAATGATTAACAGACCCGATACCAAGGCGCAGCGCAAAAAGCGCCATGTCCGTGTCAGAGCGAAGGTCTCCGGCACGCCTGAAAGACCCCGTTTGAACGTGTATCGCAGCAATGCGAACATCTACGCCCAGATCATCGACGATGTGGCCGGCGTCACCCTGGTTTCCGCCTCCACCCTGGAGAAGGACTTCGAGGGCGCCACTGGCAACAAGGAAGCCGCCCGCAAGGTCGGTCAGCTCATCGCCGAGCGCGCAAAGGCCAAGGGCATCGACACGGTCGTGTTCGACCGCGGCGGTTATCTGTATCACGGTCGCGTTGCCGAGCTGGCAGCCGGCGCCCGTGAAGCCGGCCTTGAGTTTTAACGGGAGGAGGAAGACAAAATGCCTTATAACAGAGACAGAGGCGCCCGCGAGCAGGCTGCGCCTGAGTTTATTGAAAAAGTTGTCTACCTGAACCGTGTTTCCAAGACCGTCAAGGGCGGCCGCGTGATGAAGTTCTCCGCGCTGGTCGTCGTCGGCGACGGCAAGGGCACTGTTGGCTATGGCCTGGGCAAGGCGGCTGAGGTTTCCGAAGCGATCCTGAAGGGCATCGCTGACGCCAAGAAGAACATGGTGAAGATCACCCTGTCCGGCACCACCATTCCCCACGAGGTCATCGGCGAGTATGGCGCAGGTCGCGTCCTGCTCAAGCCCGCCTCCAAAGGTACCGGCGTCATCGCCGGCGGCGCAGTTCGTGCTGTGATGGAAGCGGTCGGCGTGACCAACATCCGTACCAAGTGCCTGCGCTCGAACAATCCGCAGAACGTCGTCAAGGCCACCATGGCTGGCCTGATGTCGCTCCGTGGTCCCGAAGACGTGGCTGCCATCCGTGGCAAGACCGTCGAAGAGATCGTTGGTTAAGGAGGATTTCTGACATGGCTAAGAATTTGAAGATCAAGCTGGTCAAGAGCCTCAACGGTCGCCTTGACAAGCACATTGCCACTGCCGCTTCCCTGGGCCTGAGAAAGATCGGCCAGGAGACGGTTCAGCCCGATAACGCACAGACTCGCGGCAAGATCGCCAAGATCGGCTATCTGCTGCAGGTCACCGAGGAATAAGGAGGCGCAAGTTATGAATCTGAATGAACTTGCTCCGGTTGCAGGCTCCACGCACGTCGGCAAGCGGAAGGGCCGTGGCACTGGCACCGGCAACGGCAAGACTGCCGGCCGCGGACACAAGGGCCAGAAGGCTCGTTCCGGCGGTAAGGTTCGCGTTGGCTTTGAAGGCGGCCAGATGCCCCTCGCCAGACGCATCCCCAAGCGCGGCTTCAACAACATCTTCGCAAAGCCCCTGACTGCGATCAACGTCGCTGCCCTGAACGTCTTTGAAGACGGCGCAGTGGTGGATGTGAACGCCCTGTTGGAGAAGGGTGTTCTCACCGATTGCAAGTACGGCGTGAAGATTCTCGGCAACGGTACTGTGAACAAGAAACTGACAGTGAAGGCGTCTGCATACTCTGATTCTGCAAAGGAGAAGATTGAGCAGGCAGGCGGAAAGGCCGAGGTGGTCTGAGGTGTTCGCCACAATTCGCAACGCCTGGCAAGTCCCCGAGCTCCGCAAAAAGCTTCTCTTCACACTGTTTATTCTCTTGATCTACAGACTGGGCAACGCTGTCCCCGTTCCGTATGTCAACGTCACAGAGCTGGCCAATTACTTTAATTCCCAGCTTTCTGACACCGTCCTGGGCCTGTACAACGCCATGAGCGGCAGCGCTTTCTCCAGAGCGACCGTGTTCGCGCTGTCCATCCAGCCCTATATCAACGCCTCCATCATCATTCAGCTGCTCTGCATCGCCATTCCGGCGCTGGAGCGGCTGAGCAAGGACGGCGGAGAAGAAGGACGCCGCAAGATCGCCAGCATCACCCGGTATTCCACCGTGGCTCTGGGCCTTCTCATGGGCTTTGCCTACTATATGATGCTGCGCAACTACAACCTGCTGACCCAGCGCGGCTTCCTGGTCGCAGTGGTCATCATCCTCACCTTTACCGCTGGCTCCGCTTTTCTGATGTGGCTGGGCGAGCAGATCAATGAGTTCGGCATCGGCAACGGCATTTCCATGATCCTGTTCGCCAGCATCATCAGCCGCGTGCCCAGCATGGTCAATGATCTGTTTACCAACCTGGTCGGCGGCGGCCTGAAGTGGTATGCAGCCATTGGCCTGGTCATCGGCATGCTGGCCCTGATCCTCTTCATCGTCTTCATCAACGATGCGGAGCGCCGCATTCCCGTCACTTATGCCAAGCGTGTGGTTGGGCGGAAGCAGTATGGCGGCCAGAGCACCTATTTGCCCATCAAGGTGAATATGTCCGGTGTTTTGCCCATCATCTTCGCACAGAGCATCGCGTCTCTGCCTGCTACCATCGCCGCCTTCCTGGCGGAGCCCACCACCAAGTTCTGGATCTTCGTGAAGAAGAACATCATCGATACCCAGTGCACCGTCTATGCAGTGGCCTACTTCCTGCTGATCATTGGGTTCTCGTACTTCTACTCCACTATCCAGTACAACCCCATCGAGATCTCCAACAACCTGAAGAAGAACGGCGGCTTCATCCCCGGCTTCCGTCCTGGCAAGCCCACCGGCGATTTCATCGCCAAGGTGATCAACCGCATCGTCCTCTTCGGCGCCCTGTATCTGGGTGTTGTCGCCATCCTGCCCATCATCCTGGGCAACGTGGTCGGCATCAACTCTCTGGCCATCGGCGGCACCAGCGTCATCATCGTGGTTGGCGTTGCCCTCGAGACCTACCGTGCTCTGGAGGCACAGCTCCTCATGCGGCACTACAAGGGCTTCCTGGAGTGAGTTTGGAGGCGATTCCATGAAACTGATTTTCTTGGGCGCTCCCGGCGCCGGCAAGGGAACTCAGGCTGAGATCGTTGCGGAAAAGCTTTCGATCCCCACCATTTCCACCGGCAACATCCTGCGCGAAGCAATCAAAAACGGCACCGAGATCGGTTTGAAGGCCAAGCAGTTTATGGACGCTGGCAATCTGGTTCCCGACGATGTCATCATTGGCATCGTCCGGGAACGGATCGCCCGGCCGGACTGCGAAAACGGCTTCATCCTGGACGGTGTTCCCCGCACCATTCCTCAGGCGGAAGCTCTGGAGGCTGCTGGCGTCCACTTTGACGCGGTCGTCTCTTTGGAGATCGATGACGAGGTGATCGAGCAGCGTATGACTGGCCGTCGGGTCTGCCCCGACTGCGGCGCAAGCTATCACATCGTTGCCAACCCGCCCAAGGCAGAAGGCATTTGCGATCACTGCGGCGGCAAGCTCATCATCCGCAAGGACGACGCTGCCGAGACCGTGCGCAACCGCCTGAAGACCTTCCATGCTGAGACCGAGCCCCTCAAGAGCTTCTATGAGGGCCTGGGGGTACTCAAATTGGTGAAAGGTGACCAGTCCATCGAGGCTGCAAATGCCGAGATCATGCAGGTCATTGGTGCAAACTGAGATGATCTCAATCAAAAACGATCACGAGATCGAAAAGATGCGTCGGGCATGCCGGATCACGGCACAGGCCAGGGAACTGGCAGGCAGCATGGTCCGGCCCGGCGTCACCACCAAGGAGATTGACAAGGCAGTTCACGATTTCATCGTGTCCAAGGGTGCCAAGCCCACCTTTCTGGGCTATGGCGGTTTCCCCGGCAGCGTGTGCATCAGCGTTAACGAAGTGGTCATCCACGGGATCCCGGATTCCCGGGTCCTGAAGGAGGGCGACATCGTCAGCGTGGATGTGGGCGCCATGATCGATGGCTTCACCGGCGACTGCGCCGGGACCTATGCCTGCGGTCAGATCTCCGAAACGGCGCAAAAGCTCATCGACGTGACAAAGCAGAGCTTCTTTGAGGGCATGCGTTTTGCGCGTCCGGGCAATCGCGTCTCCGACATCTCCCATGCGGTGCAAACTTATGTGGAGTCCAATGGGTTTTCTGTTGTTCGTGCCTTCGTCGGACATGGCGTAGGAGCGAATCTCCATGAAGAACCCGAGATCCCGAATTTTGGTCGGCCCGGCAGAGGCCCCCGGCTGGTTCGGGGCATGACGATCGCCGTAGAACCCATGGTCACGGAGGGAACCTACGAAGTACGGGTCCTGAAGGATCACTGGACGACGGTCACATGCGACGGCAAGCTTTCGGCGCACTACGAGAACTCCGTTCTCATCACCGACGGCGAGCCGGAAATCCTCACAGTCACCGAGGAGCTTTAGTATGAATCTTCACAAGGCGGACATCGTTCAGTCCCTTGCCGGTCACGACAAAGGCGAATACTTCTTTGTGATGGATCTCACAGAAGAGGCTGTCCTGATCGCGGACGGCAAACGACGAACATCGGAACGTCCCAAGCGGAAGAACCGCAAACATGTCCGTAAAGCTGCTCGGATTGATTCACTGGTCGTTAGCAAGATTCATAGCGGCGACAAAGTACTCAACAGCGAGTTGCGAAAAGCCCTGGCGGAATTCCGTCAGAGCGCGAGTCATAACCAAGGAGGTTATTGAAAACTTGGCAAAAGATGACGTAATCGAACTCGAGGGCATCGTGGTTGATGCGCTGCCGAATGCAATGTTCTCGGTCAACATTGGCGGTGGACATACCATTCTGGCACACATTTCCGGCAAGCTCCGGATGAACTTTATCAAGATCCTGCCCGGCGACAAGGTCACGGTTCAGATGAGCCCCTATGATCTGACCCGCGGACGGATCACTTGGAGAAGTAAGTAGAGCGCAAAGCTCAAATGGAGGTTATTTTCATGAAGGTTAGACCGTCCGTGAAGCCCATGTGCGAAAAATGCAAGATCATTAAGCGCCATGGCCGCGTTATGGTAATTTGCGAAAACCCCAAGCATAAGCAGAGACAGGGTTAAGGAGGTGCAGGAGTAAATGGCACGTATTGCTGGTATTGACCTGCCGAGAGACAAGCGCGTGGAAATCGGCTTGACTTATATCTACGGCATTGGCAGAAAGAGCGCAAACGATATCCTGGCTAAGGCCGGGATCGACCCCGACATCCGCGTCAAGGATCTGACCGACGATCAGGAAGCTTCCCTGCGTACCGTGATTGACAACGAGTACACCATCGAGGGCGACCTGCGCCGTGAGGTTTCCATGAACATCAAGCGCCTGACTGAGATCGGCTGCTATCGTGGCCTTCGCCACAGAAGAGGCCTGCCGGTCCGCGGTCAGCGCACCAAGACCAACGCTCGTACTCGTAAGGGTCCCAAGAAGACCATTGCGAATAAGAAGAAGTAAAGGAGGGATATGACATGGCTGCAACAAAAGGCAAGAAGGTTGTTAAGAGAAGAAAGGACCGGAAGGTCGTTGAAAAGGGCGCCGCGCATATCCGCTCTTCGTTCAACAACACCATGGTCACCATTACCGATCTGAACGGTAACGCGCTGTCCTGGGCTTCCTCCGGCGGACTCGGCTTCCGCGGTTCCAAGAAGTCCACTCCCTTTGCTGCACAGATGGCTGCTGAGACTGCTGCCAAGGCTGCAATGGAGTATGGTCTGAAGACCGTTGAAGTTTACGTCAAGGGCCCCGGCCAGGGCCGTGAAGCTGCCATCCGCGCGCTCCAGTCCGCTGGCCTCGAGGTCAACATGATCAAGGACGTCACGCCCATTCCTCACAATGGCTGCCGTCCTCCCAAGAGACGTCGTGTCTAATTCGCCGAAGGAGGAAATTTGAATTATGGCTAAGAATACACAGCCTGTTCTCAAGCGCTGCAGAACCCTGGGCATCTCCCCGGCTGTCATGGGCTACTCCAAGACCTCCAACAAGAACCCCGGTGGTCAGAGAAGAGCCAAGAAGTCCGAGTATGCCACTCAGCTGACTGAGAAGCAGAAGGTCAAGTTCGTCTATGGCATCCTGGAGAAGCAGTTCCGGATGTACTATGAGAAGGCAGCCCGCATGGGCGGCAACACCGGTGAGGAGCTGCTGACCATGATCGAGCGCCGCCTGGACAACGTGGTCTATCGTCTGGGCTTCGCCGCTACCCGCCGCGAGGCGCGTCAGCTGGTCAACCATGGCCATTTCACCGTCAACGGCAAGCGGGTCAACATCCCCTCTTACCTGGTGAAGGTCGGCGACGTGGTTGCTGTGTGCGAGAAGAGCGCTTCCAACACCCGTTTCAAGAAGATGAAAGAGGACGATGCATTCATCGCAACTCCCAAGTGGCTGGATCGCGACAAGGCGACCCTGACCGGAAAGGTGATTGCTGCTCCTGCAAGAGACGATATCGACTTCGAGATCGCCGAGCACCTGATCGTCGAGTTGTACTCCAAGTAACAAGAACTCCTCGTCCAAAGGCAAGCTGAATTATGCGGTGCTCCGGTGCCGCAGTTACAAGGAGGGCTATTATGGTAGAAATTGAAAGACCGCGTATTGAGTGTCTGGACACGCCCGAGAACTCCTCGTATGGCAAGTTCGTGGTCGAGCCCCTGGAGCGGGGCTATGGCACCACCCTCGGCAACTCCCTCAGACGGATTCTGCTTTCCTCTCTGCCCGGCACGGCGGCTGTATCCATCAAGATCGCCGGTGTGCTCCATGAGTTTTCCACCATTCCTGGCGTCAAGGAGGACGTGACTGAGATCGTCCTCAACGTCAAGAAGATTATCGCGAAACTCAACTGCCAGGGAGTCAAGACCGTCTATATCGACGCAAAGGGCGAATGTGAAGTCTGTGCCGGCGACATCAAGGCCGACGCCGACGTGGAGATCCTGAATCCGGATCTGCACATCTGCACCCTGGGTCCCGATGCGACCTTCAACATGGAGATCGCTATGAGCCATGGCCGAGGCTATGTCTCTTCGGACCGCAACAAGACCCCCCAGACGCCCATCGGCGTGATCCCCATCGATTCGATCTTTACGCCGGTCTACAAGGTCAATTACACCGTGGAGAATACGCGTGTCGGCAATATGACCGACTATGACAAGCTGACCCTGGAGGTCTGGACGGATGGCACCCTCTCTGCCCGCGATGCGGTCTCTCTGGGCGCGAAGATCATGTCCGATCACCTGGCGCTGTTCACAGACCTGTCCGATGCAGTCACCAGCAAGAGCACGGTGGTTGAGCGGACCGACATCGGTCATAACAAGGTGCTTGAGATGACGATCGAGGAGCTCGATCTGTCTGTCAGAAGTTTCAACTGCCTCAAGCGTGCCAACATCAACAACGTGGAGGATCTGATTTCCAAGACGGGCGAAGAAATGATGAAGGTTCGCAACATGGGCAGAAAGTCGCTGGAAGAGGTTCAGAACAAACTGGCTATGATGGGCCTGAGCCTGGCCAGCGAAGATTCCAGCTCCAGCAATTAACCTTTCAAGAAGGAGGTAACCTCGAATGTTTGGTACCCGCAAGCTGGGCAGAACCAGCGATTCCCGTAAGGCAATGCTCCGGGCTATGACCACCTATCTGCTGGAAAACGGCAAGATGGAGACCACGTTCTATCGTGCGAAGGAGGTCCAGCCTGTTGCTGAGAAGATGATCACCCTTGGTAAGAAGCAGGGTCTTGCAAATTATCGCAGAGCCCTGGCCTGGATCACCAAGGAGGATGTGGCCAAGAAGCTGTTTGACGAAGTGGCGCCCAAGTACGCCGATCGCAACGGCGGCTACACCCGCGTTACCCGCATCGGGCCCCGCAAGGGCGACGGCGCGGAAATGGCTGTCATCGAACTCGTCTGAGTCTGATTCAAAAGCGCCATCCGGAAACGGATGGCGCTTTTTGTATAGCGTTTTTCATTTCGGGAAAACTGGCAGGGGAGGGATCCATATGAAAAAAGAGGAATATCAGGCGCTGGTGCGCTCTTACGAGCCCAAATCGCCCCTGCTGAAAAACTGCCTGGGCGCATTTGTGGTGGGTGGCCTCATCTGCTGCCTGGGACAGCTGTTGAAGAATGCATTTCTCGCATCCGGTCTGGATGAGGAGACGGCAGGAAATCTGTGCTCCATCAGTCTGATCTTTTTAGGCGTCCTGCTGACGGGATTCAATGTTTACGACGACATTGCCAGGTTTGCCGGGGCAGGAACCCTGGTGCCCATCACGGGCTTTGCAAATTCCGTGGCAGCACCGGCGATGGAGTTTCGTTCTGAGGGCGTCATCACCGGCATGGCAGTAAAGATGTTTTCCATCGCGGGACCGGTCATCGTCTTCGGGACGTTTGCCAGTACGATTTATGGGGTGCTGCTGGTAATGTTCGGAGTGGTCTGAGCGTCAAGTGCGTGAGTATGCCTGAGAACAGTTCAAACAAATCTGGGGCGATTTGTGAAAGCACGGGAACAATTCCCGTGCTTTCGCGTCTTTATAATCAAGGTGTTTTTTGAAAACCGTAAAAAAGGAGGATATAGGGATGAGAAAAGCATTTTCTTCGCTGCTGATGCTTCTCGTGTGCATTACTTTCCTTTCCCCGATCATGAAAGCGTCTGGGCCGGTAGCGTCCAATCCCGCCCTGGTGCCTGCCATTGCAAGCAATAACACAATCGTGGTAAGCAACAGCACCGATGTCCCGGATGCGCATGTAGTGCAGCTTGCGGTTTATAAGATCGCGGGATCCAATTATTTCAGGCTTCGGGATCTTGCCATGATCCTGAAGGGAAGCGAGAAGCAGTTCTCCGTGTCCTATGAGGAGCGCACAAAAACGGTGTCGCTGACCTCCGGAAAGGAATATACCGCGACTGGCAGCGAGCTGCGGGGAACCGCGTCGGAAAACGCAAGTGCAGCCATATCCAACAACGAGATCTATATCAATGGGGAATTTGCCACGCTGACAGTCTACAAGATTGAAGGGTCCAATTATTTCAAGCTCCGGGATCTGGGTGAGGCACTGGATTTTTATGTGGGCTATGATGACAGAACAAAAACCGTGTACATCTCCGGCGCAAAGGGATATGAGAAGGACACTGGCCCTGCAGAAACCAGACAGCCGATGATCCCTTATGAGCAGCAGGCCGTCCATTGACGAAGAAACCGGTTTATGCTAAGATGAAAGGGAAAGAAGAGAGGCTTTGTGAAGTATCATCGCTTCTTTGCCTGGTGCGCGCTGATTTGTTTTGCGCTCACAATCATCACCGGGTACAAACATCAATGACGAATAGGAGAGATTATCATGTTTAAATGGGCATTTATTTTTGTTGCGGGAGACGCCGACGGAGCGCGTGACCGCCGGGAAATCAAGACGGAACTGACGGAGCTGACCGTGGTTGGCTGCAAGAACTACGCACAGGCCGAGCAGGTTGCCAAGGAGCTGGCGGATGCCGGCTGCACCGCCATCGAGCTCTGCGCAGGCTTCGGTCAGGAAGGGGTTGCCCGGATCAAGCGGGCCGTGGGCAAGGCTGCTGCGGTTGGCGCAGTCCGGTTTGATTACCATCCCGCCTTTGGCTTCCAGAGCGGCGACGACCTGGATGCAGAGTAAAAACTCATAAAAGAAAGAGCAGGCGAGAGGCCTGCTCTTTCTTTTAATCGTGGAGATAGACCTCGCCGGAGATGGTACTGATGCTGAACGAACTGGCTCCGGGAACATCTGCACGGACGCCGTCTGTTTCCAGATTGCCGGAAACGGAATGAAAGCGCAGATCGCAGCAGCTCTCCGGAGGCAGTTCCAGGTCAATATCGCCGGAGGTGGCATTGAGCTGAATCTGGTTGGGGCAGCGGGCAAAGTCAAAGTCCATGTCACCGGAAATGACGTTTGCATTTACCTGATCTGCAAGGCCCCGGAAATCCAGATCACCGCTGGTGGACTGGAGCTGAAGAGAATCGGTTTCACCTTCCACGTCAATATCTCCGGAAAGGGAGCGGACAGAGACGCTCTGTGCCGGACTGCGGAGCTTCAGCTCCACGTCGCCGGAGCGGGTGGTGATCTGGACCTGTTCAGCGCGGTCCAGAGCTGCTTCCACATCGCCGGAAGCGGTTTCCGCCTGGATCTGGCGGCACGCCAGCCGGTCCAGGTTCACGTCGCCGGAACTGGTTTTGATCTGCAGGATCTCTGCGGAGAGCTGTTCCAGATCCAGGTCACCGGAGCTGGAGTCCAGCTGCAGGACCTGACAGCGAAGCCCCTCTGCATGAAAGTCTGCAGAGGATGTGTTCAGTCGGCAGCGATCCAGATTGGAAGCCAGGGAAGCGGGCAGCCGGACCATGAGCTCCTTGGAGCCGTTGGATTGCGGTGCGCCGTAATCGATGCAAAGTGTGCCGTCTGCGCACTGAAAGTGCAGCTCCGGGTCATCCTCATTTGCACGCTCTGTCAGATGGAGCTGCTCGTCCGGGCTGTCACAGCGGATGCGGACCTCGCCCCGGGGCCACTGAATGCTGAGGGAGCGGATGTCCTGGGCGGAGACAACCTGCTCCCGCTGCAGACTGTTTCCAGAGAAGAGATTGAGATTTCCAAGATTCAGATTCACCTCGGAGAGGGCAGATCGGACCGTTGTCTTGATATAGTCGTGCAGCATAGCGCCCCAGCTTTTGGTGGGTTGGGATTCCGCGTGGCGCGGCTCGGATTGCATCCTTTGGCTTGAGGGCTCTGCCTGGGGCTCCTCGCCCAGGATCTTCTTCGCCAGCTCTGCCGGGTCGCCCAGCTTCGCAACAGCCTCCTCCTCGGAATAGCCGTCCTCCATCATATCGCCCAGAAGCTCCTCATAGAATGCGCAGTGCTCCGCTGCGTCCACGGGATCCATGGCGCTGAGGTTCTGCTGCAATGCGGCCAGGAAATCATACTTTTTCATGGGATTACCTCCTGTCAGAGTGAAAATGATCCAGAAGAGATCTGGAAGTGTGGGTACGCCAGCCGTTGGTGTAGGGGATCAAAGGGATGCGCTCCGGCCGGATTGTGGGATCAAAGGGCTCATGCTTCATGGTGGGTTCCCTCCAGAATAAAGTCATACATTTTCTGGACCTCCTGCCAGCTATCCAGGAAGGCCTGGATCTGCGCCTGACCGGCCTCCGTCAGATGGTACATCTTGCGAAGGCGGAAGTTGTGCTCCACACTGTAGACGCTGAGAGCGCCGGAGGATTCCAGACGACGGAGAATGGGGTAAAGGGTGGACTCAGAGATGGCCACGCAGTCCTCCAGGTCCCGGATCAGCTGATAGCCATAGGAGTCGCCGCGGCTGAGGGCCGAGAGGATACAGGTCTCCAAAAGTCCCCGCTTCATCTGAGGATCTAACATGTTTATTACCTCCTTACGCAGTATACTATACAGCACATAGTACTATATGTCAAGAGGGAAGATGCACTTTTTTTCAGAAAGCGGAAAAACGAAAGATGCCGCCCTCCGGCGGCAAAAAAAGCGCGCCGCCTTTTGGCGGCGCTGAGAGATTCATCGATCCAGCTGCAGATTGTCCGTTCCGTTTGCCTCAAACTCAGAAATATAGTCATCCATGCGGCTGCAGAGCTCCTCGTAGTTGTCGGAGTTGATGGGCTGATAGTCCATGTCCCGACGGGCCAGCTCCTCAGCCAGGATCTCAAAGAACACGGTATCCTCGTAGTCCATGATGGCCTCGTGGATGCCGCCCTCGGCAAAGGCTCGGGAGGGAATGATGGTGCCCTGCCAGCGCTCAGCCAGCTCCGGCATTCCGGCGGCCTGGCACAAGGCAAAGAGCTTGGATTCCACATGGTCGTAATCCTGAAAACGGTCGTCCCCGCGGGTGGAGTTGAGGATCCAGTTTCCGATGTACACCAGATCCAGAAGCCGGCGAAATTCTTTGCTTGTCAGTTCGATGTTCATGTCACAGGCCTCCTTTTAATCTATTATATACCCCTCAGCACAAGATTTCCACATAAAAAACACGAATTCACAGAAAAATCCTCTTGTGTTATGGCGGGTTTTGGCATATGATAAGGAGCGTATGGAATTTGAAAGGATGTGTGCGTATGTCTGAGATCCGTCTGCTGGTCCTCTTCGGCGGCGTCTCGCCGGAACACGAGGTATCTCTGCGCTCGGCGGAATCCATTCTCTCTACGCTGAACAAAACTCGTTACCGGGTCTTCCCGGTTGGCATTACAAAAGAAGGCAAATGGCTGCTCTATCAGAGCCAGGACTACTCCCGTCTGCCCAGGAACACCTGGCAGGAGCTGACGGTTCCGGCAGCATTCTCTCCCGTGCGGGGAGAGGGCCTGCTGATCCAGACGCCTCAGGGCCTGGAGCGGGAGGCGATTGACGTGATCCTGCCTGTGCTCCATGGGGAAAACGGAGAGGATGGATCCATCCAGGGCCTGGCACAGCTGGCCGGGATTCCCTGCGTGGGCTGTGGCGTTGCAGCCTCCGCCACCTGCATGGATAAGAGTCTGACCAAGCTGGTCGCGGATCAGGCCCGTATACGGCAGGCCGCCTGGGAACTGGTGACCCGCCGGGATATGGACGCGCCGGAGGCAGTCCGGACGCGCATCGAGGCCCGTTTTGCCTATCCGGTGTTCGTCAAGCCCGCCGGAACCGGCTCCTCTGTGGGTGTGACCAAGGTCTGCCGGCCGGAGGATCTGACGGCCGCCCTGGAGCGTGCGCTGCAATATGACCGGAAGGCGCTGGTGGAGGAGTTTATCCACGGCCGTGAGATCGAGTGCGCGGTTCTGGGAAATGAAGCGCCCATCGCCTCCATCTGCGGGGAAATCGACTCCGGTGCGGAGTTCTATGATTACGACGCCAAGTATCTGACCGATTCCGCCAAGCTCTACATTCCCGGCCGCATCTCGCAGGATGCCATGGAGCGGGTTCGCAAGGCGGCGGTGCAGGTCTATCTGGCGCTGGGCTGCCGGGGCCTGTCCCGGGTGGACTTCTTCGTCACCTATGAGGAGGAGGAAGTGGTCTTCAACGAGATCAACACCCTTCCGGGCTTCACCTCCATCTCCATGTATCCCAAGCTCATGGAGGCCTCTGGAGTGCCCTATCCGGAGCTGCTGGACCGGCTGGTGGATCTCGCCATGGAGGCGCAGCATGGATAATCGGCCCATCGGGGTATTTGATTCCGGCCTGGGCGGCCTGACTACGGTCCGGCAGCTGCGCAGGCTGCTGCCCCATGAGAAGATCGTCTACTTCGGCGACACGGGGCGGGTGCCCTATGGCACCAAGTCCCGCCAGACCTTGATGAAGTACACTCGCCAGGACATCCGATTTCTGCTCCAATTTGATCCCAAGGCCATTGTGGTGGCCTGCAACAGCGCAGACACCGTCCGCGGCGCGGTTGCGCCGGAGTTCTCTCTGCCCATCCTGGGCGTGGTGGAATCCGCCGCCAAAGCAGCGGCCACGGCCAGCCGCAATGGGCGCATCGGTCTCATCGCCACCCAGGCGACCATCCGCTCCGGGGTCTATGAGCCGGTGCTGCACGCACTTCGTCCGGAGGCGGAGCTTTATAAGAAGGCCTGCCCGTTGTTCGTGCCCCTGGTGGAGAACGGCCGGACCGAGCCGGGAGATCAGGTGCTGGAGCTGGTTGTGGAGGAGTACCTGCAAGGCCTGAAGGACTGGGGCTGCGACACCCTGATCCTGGGCTGTACGCACTACCCCCTCCTCAAGCGGGTGATCGGGGAGTTCCTGGGGCAGCAGACGCGCCTCATCGACTCCGGCGCAGAGGCAGCAAAGGCCCTGGCAGACTATCTGGAAGAACAGGCGCTGCGCGCGGATCGTCAGGAGCCGGGTGCGTGCCAGTACTATGTCTCAGACTCCACAGAGGGCTTTGCGGAGACGGCGGGACAGTTCCTGGGCATGGACCTGGACGGCGCCGTGGAGCAGGTGGAGATCGGAAGCTATTGAGGTAACTATGGAAAAAGAAGTATTGATATCCATTCGCGGGACCCAGACCATGCAGGGCGACGAGCCCCAGACCGTGGAGCTGCTGACCGGCGGCGTGCTGAAGCGTCAGAACGGCCAGTATTCCGTCTCCTATGTGGAGAGCGAGGTCACGGGCATGGAGGGCGTCAGCACCACCTTTGAGGTGGAGCGGGACCGCATCACCCTGCGTCGGGCGGGAAGCCTGGATTCCACCATGATCTTTGAGGTGGGCAAGCTCAATGAATCTCTCTACGATATGGGCTTCGGCGCTCTGCTGGTGGGCGTGCAGGCCAGCCGCGTGGAGTCGGATCTCCATGACGACGGCGGCCGCTTTGCATTTGATTATGCGGTGGAGATCGAAAATGAGCTTGTGGGCACCAATCAGTATGAGGTCTCAGTGCGGCCCCGGGAGCAGAAGGAACCAATTCTGGAGACAGCCGGCAGTGTGCTGGAGGCAGTCCAGGAGGCAAAGAAGAAGCCCGTCTGCTGAATAAAATGAGCGAAACGCAAAGGCGTTTCGCTCATTTTATCATATTGACGCCCAAGGCGCTGAGGGATGCCATGATGATGCCTGAAAGAATCACACCCAGGGTGATGTAGAGGATGCTCTTTTTGAAGTTCATATCCAGGAAGGAGGCTCCCAGGGCGCCGGTCCAGGCGCCGGTACCGGGAAGGGGGATGCCCACAAAGAGCATCAGCGCCCAATAGAGCCCGTAGCGGCTTCGCGCGCTGAGCTTCTCTCCGGCGCGGTGCCCCTTTCGCAGACACCAGGAGAAGAAGCGGCCGATCACGGGCTTTTCAGAGCCCCATTCCAGCACCTTCCTGGCAAAGAAGAAGATCAGCGGGACAGGCAGGAGATTTCCAAGGATGGCCAGAATGTAGGCATGCAGCAGGGGCACCGGGGGATCGCAGTAGAGCGTCCCGTAGGGGATGGCTCCGCGCAGCTCCACAATGGGCACCATGGAGATCAGAAAGGTAAGCAGGTAACTTTTCAGCATAAATCAAGTCATTCCCGGGATGGATAGTCATAAAGAGTCGAATCTGCGCTTATTCTATCATCCCGGGCTGCCTGTGTCAAATCCCGCAGGCCGGTTTTCATGATAACGTAATCAAAGCCGGTAAAAACCTGTATCAAAAAGCTCGTCAAAGTAATCGTAGGGGACCAGCTCGCCGGTTTCGCGCATGGAAAAGAGGGCGTCCGGAGACACCAGACGCTTGTCCACGGTCTCCTCCGGCTGCAGGGTAACATCCTGAAGCCGGAAGTCCTGAACAATGTGCCACAGATCCAGGAAGTGGTTGTCCCGGCGGATGGTGTGCACGCATTTTGCGTTCTGGGGCTGGACAGTCAGCCCGGTTTCCTCCCGGATTTCCCGAAGCATGGCGTCGTGGGAGTCCTCCCCGGCCAGGGCGGAGCCACCGGTACACTCCCACAGCAGGGGATAGCCCTTGGAAGGGGCGCGCTGGGTCAGCAGGAAACAGCCATCCGGCCGCTGGATCCAGCAGTGGACCACCAGATGGTAGTCTCCGGGCGCCACGGGATCGCCTCGTCGCTGCAAGCGTCCGGTGCGGCGGCGGTTTTCGTCATAGACATCCCAGAGCTCGTCCGGATTGGACGTGAAATTCAGAAGCCACTGCACCCGCTGATAGAAGGAACGTTCGTCTGCGTCAGCGCTGGGCGTGGGAGAGAAGGTCAGGCCAAGCTTCTGATCCGCAGGGAGCTGTGCGAAGTACAGCGTTCCGCAGATGGTGGTTGTCCGAAAGTCCGTCACCGGAACCGGAGCAGCCGCAGTACCCAGCTGCGCGGCAAGCCGCGCGGCCGCTTGCTCCGAGCTCTCCCCGGGAAGAAGCTTCGTCCGCGGAAAGCGGCCCTCCAGCATGCCCCAGAGTCCGCCCTGCCGCAGGGCAAGGACCACCTGTTCCGGCGCGGTGAGGGAAGGGTGGGGGAGAAATTCCATGAGATCCTCCTTTGAAACAGGCCGGCCGCCGCAGTTGCGGCGGCCGGAGCATTTTACATCTTTTCCGGGGCAGAGAATCCCAGCAGATCACAGCTCTGCTCCAGAACCCGCTGCGTCAGACGGATCAGGGCAATGTAGCCCGCCCGCGTTTCCTCGTCGGGCTCGGTGAGGATCTTCACCTCGTGATAGAACTTGTTATAAGCGCCGGAGAGCTCATAGAGATACGCGGCGATGACGTTGGGCGCGTTGTCCCGATAGGCGATGGCCAGGTTGTCTGAGAAGCGGCTCAGAGCCAGCATCAGCTCCTTCTCCTCCGGGCCCTGGGGCGCGCGGATGGGAAGCGCATCCGGATCTGCGCCATAGCGGGCAAGGATGGACTTGATGCGCACGATGGTGTAGAGCAGATACGGACCGGTGTTGCCCTCGAAGGCGGCGAACTTGCCCATGTCAAAGATGTAGTCCTTGCTGGGCTGGTTGGAGAGATCGCCGTATTTGAGCGCTGCCATGGCGATGAGCTTGGCAGTTGCCAGAGTCTCGTCCTGGGAGACGATCTGGTTCTCCTTGACCTTCTCATGGACGAAGTCCGTGATGTCGGAGATGAGGGTCTCCAGCCGCATGACGCCGCCCTCCCGGGTCTTGAAGGGCTTGCCGTCCTTGCCGTTCATGGTGCCGAAGCCCAGGAACTGGAGCGCTGTCTCCTGCGGGACAATGCCGCTCTTCCGGGCAGCCCGGAAGACCTGCTCGAAGTGGAGGCTCTGCCGCTTGTCCACCACATAGAGGATCTTGTCCGGATGGAAGTCGCCCATCCGCTGGACCATGGTGGCAAGGTCCGAGGTGGCATAGAGGGTCGCGCCGTCGGACTTGACCAGAATGCAGGGCGGAACCTCCTTGGTGTCGCCCTCCTGGGCAACCTCCATGACCAGGGCGTCCTCGGAGACCGTGGCAAGGCCTTTGGCTTTCAGGTCCTCCAGCATGGGCTGAATGTAGGGCTGAGCGTCAGATTCGCCGTACCAGACGTCGAAATCCACACTCAGATTGGCGTAGTTCTTTTTCAGATCGGCAACGGAGAGGGCCATAATGTGCTTCCACAGGGCCCGATAGCCCGGCCGGCCGGCTTGCAGCTCAAAGGTGGCGTTGTGAGCAGTCTGGGCAAAGGCCTCATCTACCTTGGATTTGGCGCTGGCAGCGGGATAGATCTCCTCCAGCTCAGAGAGGGTGAAAGGAGGCTCCGCAGGATACTCCCCGGCAAAGTCCGGATCGAAATAGGGAAGCTCGGGATGGCGAAGCTGGGTCTCCGCGATAATCAGGCCCATCTGCAGGCCCCAGTCGCCCAGGTGAATGTCTCCGATGACGCGATCACCGCAGAAGCGGTAGATCCGCTTGACGCTCTCACCGATGATGGCGGAGCGGAGATGACCGATATGCAGGGGCTTTGCCACGTTTGGTCCGCCGTAGTCCATGACCACGGTCTTGGGCTCCGGATCTGACCAAGCACCGAAGCGAGGCGTAAGCCGCATGGCTTCCAGATATTCCGCGCAGGCCTGGGGAGCCAGCTTCAGATTTAAAAAGCCTGGGGCAGCTGCCTCCACGGTCTCGAACATGGGCTCACCCTGGAGCTGCTGTGCTACCTCCTGGGCAATCGCCAGGGGCGCTTTTCTGGCCGCCTTGGCTGCCTTCATGGCGCCGTTGCACTGATATTCGCACAGATCCGGCCGGTTGGATACGGTCACCTCACCGAACTCAGCGCTATAGCCCGCCTGGGAAAAGGCTGCCATGACCCGCTGAGAAATGCGTTCTGTTAACTTCTCCAAAGGAAAACCTTCCTTCCATTTCGTTTTTCGAAATATTATAGCAGATTTTCCGGGAATTGTATAGTCTTGTGCGGGAAAAACTCAGTATTATCAAAAGAACAGCCGGACGCTGAGGCTTGCCATGAGAAAGCCCGTCAGATCTGCGATGAGGGCGGCAGGGAGCGTGTAGCGACTTTTCTCCACCCCTGCCGCGCCGAAGTAGACGCTCAGGGCATAGAGAGTGGTCTCCGTGGAGCCCAGGGTCACGGCTGTGGTCCTGCCGATGAGAGAATCCGGCCCGTGAAAAGCCATGAGCTCCGCGCCAATCGCCAGAGCGGCGGAGCCGCTGATGGGCCGGATCAGCAGCAGCGGCGCAAGCTCCCTGGGAATGCCCAGCAGGCGCAGAGCCGGGGCAAGCAGGTTTTCCAGCAGCGTCATCGCCCCGGAGGCACGAAGCATGGTGACCAGAGTCATGAGCGCAATGAGGGTGGGGGCAAGGCGCACTGCGGTCCTGAGCCCATCCGCCGCGCCCTGGGTGAGAAGCGAAAAGGCGTCCTGCTCTTTTCCGAGGCACAGGCCAAAGAGCATCAGCATCAGGGCAGGAGCCAGGGCGGCGCTCAGGATCTGGACCATCGGGCAAAGAGAAAGGCGGCGCTCTCTCCGGCCAGGACAGAGCAGAGACTGGTCATGAGCACGCAGGGAAGAATGTCAAAGGGCTGCGCTGCGCCGGAAGAGGCCCGCAGGGCGGCTACCGTGGTGGGCAGCAGCTGCACCGAGGCGGTGTTGAGAACCAGAAAGCGGCACATTTCATCGCTTGCCCTGCGTGGGTTCCGGGGATCCTGCATCCTGCGCACGGCCTCAATGCCAAGGGGCGTGGCCGCATTACCAAGCCCCAGGAGATTCGCCGTCACATTGGCGCTGATGGCGGCCAGGGTTTTCGGCTCTGACACGGCGTGGGGAAACAGAAGCCGCAGAAGCGGACGCAGAAGCCGGGCAAGACCGCGCTGAATCCCTGTCGCCTCCATCATCCGGTTCAGCCCGGACCAGAGGCAGAGAGTCCCGGAAAGTGCAAGCACCAGCTGCACACCCTGCGCCGCACCGCCGGGAACCGCCTGAGAGAGAGCGTCCATTTGCCCGGTGAGGCCAGCGCAGAGAAAAGAAACGGCAAGAAGGACCAACATAGACCATGACAGTAACATTTTTACCCCCAAATGTTGGAAAAAATATGAAATATCTTCTATTTTACGAAAAAATAGGAAGAAAATCTGCAAACTCTCATTGACAACCCTTGTTTTTTTCGATATACTGTGGGTGTCAAAACAGGCATATATTTGTTTGAATCGGGTCTCGCCCCCGAATTGAAAGGAGCGATCCATGTGAAATCAACCGGTATCGTACGCAAGGTGGACGAGCTGGGGCGGATTGTGCTGCCCATCGAGCTTCGCCGCACCTTGGACATCGCGGAGAAAGACGCCTTGGAAATCTACGCAGATGGCGCCACCATTGTACTAAAGAAATATGAGAGCGCCTGTGTCTTTTGTGGAAGCACAAAAGAGATTGTTCATTACAAGGGCAAGAATGTCTGCGCCTCCTGTATGGAGGAACTGAAGGCTCTCTGATTTCATCACTCCCCAAAGTGCAGCTCTTCCGATCCGGAAGAGCTGCACTTTTTTTCAATTTCCAGGAACTTTCCTTTTGCAGGAGCGTCTACACAATATATGGGGGTCATGGAGTAACAAAAAGACACCAAATCTTCATCATTTTATCCTTGACATCTCTGTGCTAGTGTTTATAATACAGTTAAACCATGATCATCCCCAAGGGAAGGAGAACAAAAATGAAGAAAAGAATTCTGGCGCTGCTGCTTGCCTGCATCATGCTGCTTGGCCTGATGGCCGGCTGCAAGAAGGACTCCAGCGCCGACAATCAGACGGACAATTCCAGCAGCTCGACCAATCAGGGCGGAAAGTCCGGCGGCAAGGACTCTGCTGACAACTCCGGTTTTGTCCAGCCCGTTTACGCCTATGTGCCTGAGTACCACAGCCTGGACACCAACGGCGTGAATATGGAGTGGGTCCAGCGGGTGGCCGTCTCCGGCGAGAATGTGTTCATTCTGGCGGAGGTCATCACAGCGACCGAGACCATCACCGAAGAGTATGACGGCGAGACCTATACTTATGACAACAATATTTACGAAACCCAGCTCTTCCGCATGAAGGTGGACGGCACCGGCTTCCAGCAGCTGGAGGGCTACAAGCCCCATCAGTTTGAGGAAGGCGAGGAAGGCTACGCCAGCGTGAACAACATGAGCGTGGCCGACGATGGCACCATCTGGATCCTGGAGCGGGACAGCGTGACCATCTTCGATCTGCCCGATGATTGGGACGAGTCCGTGGACGGCGGTGGAGATGTGGTCGTCTATAACGATGATGTGGCGGCCGAGGAAGATACTCCCATAACCGCGGAGCCTGTGGCAAACGGCAGAGACAAATGGGACTATTACGAGGGCGAGAAGTCCAGCCTGCGCATGGTCCATCTGGCTGCGGACGGCAGCATGATCGGAGAGTCCAGCTTTGAGTTCCCTGAGGACCAGAACATCTACAACATGCTCATGGACAAGGAGGGCAATCTGATCGGCTCCAACGGCGAGACCATCTTCCTCTTTGACAAGGACGGCAATCAGATCGGCACCATCGACGTGACGGAGTCTGGCTCCATCTATGGCGGCGAGCTGCAGATGATGGGCGATCAGGTCTGCCTGGTGGCCTACGGCGAGGATGGCCGCACCATCTACTCCGTGGACCTGGAGAACAAGGCCCTGGGCGATCCCATGGAGGTCAACTCCCGGGCATATCAGTTCTATCCAGGCTTTGACAAGTATGAGTATCTGTACCAGTACAACGAGTCCATTTACGGCCATGTGAAGGATACGGAGATTGATCAGGATGAGAAGGTCCTGAACTGGCTGGACGCCGATGTGGATTCCAACGGCATCAATTCCTTCTCCTTCCTGCCCGACGGCAAGGTGGTGGCCTTCTCCCAGACCTGGGACCAGCAGACCCAGAAGCAGAACAACCAGCTCATCATCATGAACCGGGTGGACCGTTCCACCCTGCCGGAGAAGGTGGAACTGAGCCTGGCCTGCATGTATCTGGACTGGGATGTCCGTCAGCGGATCCTGAACTTCAACCGCAGCCACGATGACATCCGCATCAGCGTCCGGGATTACTCCGAGTTTAACACGGACGAGGATTATTCCGCCGGCATGACCAAGCTGAACGCCGAGATCCTCGCCGGCAACGTGCCAGATCTTCTGATGATGAACAACCTGCCTGTCTCCCGCTATGCCTCCAAAGGCCTGGTGGAGGACCTGTGGCCTTACATCGACAACGACCCGGAGCTGAGCCGGGAGGAGCTGATGACGGAGGTCTTCGACGCCATGGCCATCAACGGCAAGCTCTATCAGATCACCAACGTCTTTGGCATCCAGACCCTCATCGGCAACAAGAGCCTGGTGGGCGATCGCTTCAGCTGGACCGTTGCGGACCTGGAGCAGGCCATGAATGAGATGCCCGACGGTGCCACCGTCTTCGGCCAGTACAACACCAAGGACAACGTGCTCTCCACCTGCATCGCCCGGAACCTGGAGGGCTTTGTGGATTGGTCCACTGGCAAGTGCAATTTCGATTCCCAAGAGTTCATCGACCTTCTGAAGTTCACGGACCGCTTCCCCAAGGAGTTCAACTGGGATCAGTACGACTACTCCGAGTGGGAGTCCGACGTGACCCGGATCCGCTCCGGCAAGCAGATGCTCATGGAGTACTACTTCTCCAGCTTTGATGATTACCAATACGCCATGGTGCTCTTCGGTGACGACGCTGTCTGCATCGGCTATCCCACCACTGCTGACTGCGGCTCCAACTTCACCATCAATATCGCCCTCGGCATGTCTTCAACCTGCAAGGACAAAGAGGCCGCCTGGAGCTTCCTGCGGGAGATGCTGCTCTACGAGAACCAGTATTCTGAGTACATGTGGCAGTTCCCCACCAACCGGAGAGCCTTCGAGGCCATGCAGGAGAAGTCCATGGTCAACGAGACCTGGCAGAACCCCGAAACCGGGGAAGAGGAGATCCAGCCTAAGACCACCTACTGGGTTTCCGACGAGGAGCAGATTGAGATCTACGCCATGACCCAGGAGCAGATGGACGAGTTCATGAACTTCTATCACTCCATCAAGACCGTCTCCTCCTATGATACGGAGATCTTCTCCATCGTCAGCGATCAGGCCCAGGCCTATTTCGACGGCCAGCGCTCCGCGGAGGAGACCGCCCGTCTCATCCAGAGCCGCGTGAGCCTTTACGTGGCAGAGCAAAGATAACGCCTTTCCCCCACGAGAGCTTCTGCTCTCGTGGGGTCCCTGGGCTTTTTCGGCCTTGGGCTTTGCATGGCAAAAACCATCAATTTCGAAACATTTACCACACAAGGGGACAGACGAATGCGCAAAAACTGGGGAAAAGTAAATACGCAGCTGGGCGACTTCTTTTCCGCGTCCGCATTCCTGGGGCCAAGCTTTCTGGGCGTGGCGCTGTTCTTTGTCGCCCCCTTTGCCGTGGTGGTCTATTACTCCCTCATCAAGGGGCCCATGGACCACAGCTTCGTGGGCATGGAGAACTATGTCCGCGTCTGGAACAACGTGGCCTTCCGCATCGCCGTGAAAAACACCGCCACCTTTACAGGCGCGGCGGTGCCCCTGGCGGTGGTCCTGTCCCTGTGCCTTGCCCTGGTGCTGGAGTCCCGCATCCCCATGAAAAGTCAGTTCCGCACTTTTTTCCTGAGCCCCATGATGGTGCCTGTGGCATCCGTCATCCTCATCTGGCAGGTCCTCTTCCACCAGAGCGGCGTGGTCAACGAGCTTGCCAAAATGGTGGGCAAGGAAGGAGTGGACTGGCTCAACTCTGACCACTGTCAAGTGGTCATTGTGCTGCTCTTCCTCTGGAAAAATCTGGGATATTTCATGGTCCTCTTCATGGCAGCCCTGAACAACATTCCCAAGACCCTGGTGGAGGTGGCCAGCGTGGAGGGCGCGTCCAGTGTGCGCATCTTCTTCTCCATCAAGCTGCGCTATCTCTCGCCCACGGTGCTGTTTGTCACCATCCTGTCCATCATCAACTCCTTCAAGGTCTTCCGGGAGATCTATCTGCTCACCGGCGACTATCCCTATGATGGGCTGTATATGATGCAGCACTTCATGAACAACATGTTCAACGCCCTGGACAATCAGCGCCTGTCCGCGGCTGCCGTCATCATGGCCATCGCCATGGTGATCCTCATCGCCCTGCTGTTTGCGGTGGAGGACTGGTTCGGAAAGGATGTGGAGGGATGACAAAAAAGCGCTATTTCAGTCGCACGGTCATGTTCCTCCTGACCGCCGTCTTCGCGTTCTTATTCCTGCTGCCCACGGTGGCCACCATTGCGGACTCCTTCATGGGCCAGAATGAGATCGCCGCCAACTACGGCAAGGTGTTTGAAAGCGCCTCCGGCGGCTCCAGCTATGTGTCCGGCTCGGTGAAACTGAAGCTGATTCCGGACAAGGTGAGCTTTTCCCAGTACATCACCGTGCTGCTGCGCAGTCCGGAGTATCTGTTCAAGTTCTGGAACTCCGTGATCCTGGTGGTGCCCATCGTCCTGGGCCAGATGGCCGTGGCGGCCGTGGCCTCCTACGGTTTCACCCGATGGCGGAACCGCTTTACGGACATCGTCTTTTTCTTCTACGTGATCCTGATGCTCATGCCGTATCAGGTCACGCTGGTGCCCAACTATCTGGTCAGCAAATGGCTGCATCTGCTGAACACCCGCTGGGCCATCCTGTTTCCTGGCATATTCGCGCCGTTTTCGGTGTTTTTGCTGACCAAATCCATGCGCCGCATTCCCAGCTCCCTCATCGAGGCAGCCAAGCTGGACGGCGCCACAGAATGGCAGGTTTTTTACCGCATCTGCCTGCCCCAGTGCAAGAGCGCGCTGTACTCCATCGCCATCCTGGTCTTCATCGACTACTGGAACATGGTGGAGCAGCCCATCATCCTCCTGCCGGATGCGACCAAGCAGCCCCTTTCCGTTTACCTGTCCACCATCAACGCCGGCGAGATCGGCATTGCCTTTGCCGTCGCCGTGATTTATATGATCCCGGGCCTGCTCATCTTCTTCAAGGGTGAGGAGTACCTGGTGGAAGGCATCACATACGCTGGATCAGTCAAGGAGTAAGAGCTATGGAACAGAAGACGAAGCACAGAGAATGGATCAAGACGGCGGCGATTATCTTCCTCTCCGTCCTGCTGATCCTGACATTTTTCTCAAATACCATTATGAACCACTCTCTGCCGGAGGTGGCGACCAAGGCGGTCCAGTCCGGATCCATCAACGCCCAGATCCGGGGCACGGGCAATATCTCCGCCGACGAGACCTATGACGTGACCATCAGCCAGAGCCGCAAGATCCAGAGCGTTCTGGCCCGGGTGGGGGACGAGGTCCGCGTGGGCGATACGCTCTTTGTCCTGGACGCCCAGGAGTCCGCTGAGCTCCAGGCCGCAAGAGACGATCTGGAGAACATGGAGCTTGCTTATCAGAAGAGCCTGATCAACAGCTCCAACAGCTCCGCCCAGGAGAACCGGGACGTGCAGAAACTGCGGGAGGCTTATAACGAGGCTTTGGCGACTTATCAGCTCTATTCCAGCGCCGATCCTTCCAGGCTCAAATCCCAGCTTGCTGCCGCCGAGGCCAGCCTTAAGACTCTGACCCGAGAAGCAGAGGACGCCACGAAAAATCTGACGGATGCTCAGAGCAATGAGGATTATCTGACCGCAAAGGCAGATCTTGATAAGCTGAAAAGCGAGATGGAATCCCTGGAAACTCAAATCAAAGGCTATCAGGATCAGATTGATGAGCTTCGCAATGGATCAGATCCCAATAAGACATATATTGAACAGAAAGCAGCGGCAGAAAGAGCGCTCCAGGCAGCCAAAATGGTTATGGAACGAGATAAGCTTCTACACCAGAACAACTACGATACCTTAGAGGCATATGCAAGCTTGAGCGATACAGAAAAAGACAAAATCTCAGTTCGTATGGCGGCATACGCGGAAGATACAGGTTTTCTTACCTCTACTGTGAGCGGGCTTGTTGCAGATAAGACTGAGGAAGAGATCAAGAAATGGGAAGAGGAGAATAAACTCTCTGCTTTTCCGGAGGAAACACTCCTAAATGATATGGCGACAGCCTACGCCACATTAACAGCTGACCAGGAAGCTATTGATGCGGCTCAGCGTACACTGAAAAATCTGGAAGACAGCATTATGGGTGAGCAATTAAGTGTTGAGGCTCAGGTTGGAAAGCTCCAGGACAAGATTGGTGAAGCCCAGCAGCAGTATGCCGCTGATGCGACCCGAATTCGCATGGCGCAGACGAGCGTGAACAACATGGACGCTCGCATTGAGCAGCTTAAAGCGATTCAGAAGGCCGCCCAGCAGCGGCAGGAGGACCAGCAGGATATTGTAAACCGGCTCTCCGATGCCCAGAATGCTGCCCAGGCCCTCACCTCCGCCAAGGAGGCTCTGGAGGATAAGCTCTTTGCCATCTCCCTCTCCGATGGCAGCGACCTGGATCTGAAAAAAGACAAGGAAGCCATTGAGAAGAAAAAGGAGGAGATCGCCAAGCTGGAGGAGAACTCCGACGCAGTGGAGGTCACCTCCAAGGTCAACGGCATCATCAGCGCCGTGAACATCACCGCCGGCAACACCGCCTCCGCGGACGTGGCCCTTGCCACCATCACCATCAAGGACCGGGGCTACACCGTCCGCATTCCCTGCACCGCCGAGCAGGCCCGCCGGGTCACCGTGGGCGACCAGGCAAAGCTCTCCAACTATTACTATTACTCCGGAAACGTGGAGGCAACCCTGGAGAAGATCATCAACGATCCTACGAATCCCCGGGACGGCCGCTACCTGATCTTCCGGCTCACCGGCGACGGGGTGGAGCCCGGCGCCAACATCACCCTCTCCATCGGCCAGAAGAGCATGAACTATGAGGCCCTGATCCCCAACAGCGCCGTGCGCTCCGATACCAACGGTTCCTATGTGCTGGTGCTGCAGGAGAAGTCCACGCCCCTGTCCAGCCGCTACTTTGCCCGGCGCGTGGATGTGACGGTCCTGGCCTCTGACGACACCCAGACCGCCGTGACGGGCCTCTCCACCGGAGATTTCGTCATCACTACCGTCTCGCGGCCCATCGAGGCCGGCGCCCAGGTGCGGCTGCCGGAGGAGTCATGAGAGTCAAAAAGAATCCCCGCCGCCTGCGTCTGCTGATCCTCAACGGGGCGCTGGTGCTGCTGTGTCTGAGCTGCCTTCTGGGCGCCCGCTTTGTGGCGACCCGCCTGCAGACCCTCCACGCGGCGGAGCGCTGGCGGGGCGGGAGCGAAATGGTCTTTGCCCAGATCGCATGCTACCTGCCGGAGGGCGAGGGCATCACCCCGGGAACCATCGAATCCTACCACGAAACCCTGGATCAGAAGTTCATTGACGCCTCCCTGGAGGCGCCGGAAGGTGGACGGCTCTACACCGATGCCGCCTGTGCCGCCCGGTCCCTGACCTTTTCCAGTGACCACGGCAGCGCCACGGTCCAGGCTCTGGGCGTGCTGGGAGACTTCTTCCTGTTCCATCCCTACGAGCTTCGCTGCGGCAGTTACCTGTCTCCGGACGATCTGATGCTGGATCGGGTGGTGCTGGACGAGTCCGCCGCCTGGCAGCTTTTCGGCGGCATGGACGTGGCGGGCCTGACCGTGTATCTGGGGGACTATCCCTTCTATGTGGCGGGCGTGGTCCGTCGGGAGTCGGACTTCGCCTCTAAGGCCGCCTGGGACCAGACTGCCGGCGTGTTTATGAGCTATCAGGCGCTGAAAAGCTACCTGGGGGAGGACGCCGATCTGGAGCTCTGCTCCTATGAGATCGTGGTTCCGGAGATCCTCTCTGGCTATGGCGAAAACATGGTCCGGGAGAGCTTTCCCCTGGGCCGGGGCGACCTGGTCAACAACTCCGCCCGGTACTCCCTGAAACACCTCTGGAGCGTGGCCAAGGACTTCGGCAAGCGCTCCATGCGGCTCAAGAGTATCCTCTATCCCTACTGGGAGAACGCAGCCCGGATGACGGAGGACTATCTGTCCCTGCTCCTGGCCCAGGCTGTGATCTTCGGGCTCTGCCCCTTCATCTGCCTTGTGGTGCTTGTGATCCAGGGCCTGAAACGGGGCGGCCACTGGGCCGGCAAGAAGATCCCCCAGACGGTGGAGGGCGCTGTGGAGCACCATCGCCGCAAGGCCTGGGACAAAAAACACCCCGCCGAGGAATCGGAGGAAGTTCCGGAAGCATAAACATGCAGCGTGCCGAGACTCGGCGCGCTGCTTTCTATCTGCCCATCAGAAAACGCCCGGACATTGGTCCGGGCGTTTTTGCGCTTATTCCAGATTCAGACGCTTTGCCAGCAGCCGCTCGGTGATGACGTGGAAGATCACCAGCTGCACCGCGCCGATCAGGAAAACGATCCAGATGCCGGCGGTGATGGTTCCAAAGACGCCTGTCTCAAAGAGGTGGGAAATCTGCATATCCAGATCAGTGGTAGCGAAGGTCTGGAGGATCGAGGTTCCGACGACCGACAGGGCCACGCTCAGCAGCATGTACATGACAAAGGCCATGGCCACGCGATGCTTCTGGAACTGATGGCCCAGGGCGATGGCCGCGTAGACCTGATAGATGCTCTTGGCGATGTTGACCAGAATGGCCAGCAGAGCGGAGATGAGGATGATGACGGTCTGCCAGATCTGGAGCTGTCCGTCGAAGGTCAGGATCGTGCGGAGCATCTCTTTTGCGTTCTCATCGAACATGTCCCAGGGCGCCAGGACAAAGATGGAAACCACCGCCACCAGGCCGCTGATAAAGCTGACAATGACTGCGCTCAGGCCCTTGGAGGTGATGAGCTGCCAGGGCTTCACAGGGAGGGTGAACATCAGATAGCCCTCATCCTTCAGAAGACCGTTGTAGAAGCGCTGAATCACGATCAGGAGGGTCAGAACACCCATGGCGATCATGATGCCGATGTACAGCAGCAGGGGAATGAAGTGCAGAAATGCGTCGATGAGGAAGTTGCTGCTTTCAAAGTTGAGGGAGTTCATGGTGAAGTGGTTCACCAGCGCCAGGACCAGAGCCGCCGCCCAGAACAGGGAGATGGTCTTGAGCATGGAGCGAAGATCATATTTGAGCAGTTTACCGAGCATTGTCATAGCCTCCTTCCAGGGGCGCCATGCGGAACATCTCGCGGAACAGCGCGTCCACACTCTTGCCCTGGTTCTCCCGGATGTTGTCCACCGTGTCGTGCAGGACCACCTTGGTGTCCCGGATGAAGATCACCTCGTCCAGCACCCGCTCGATGTCGCCGATCAGGTGGGTGGAGATGAGCACGGTGCCATCCGTCGAATAGTTGGTGAGAATGGTGTTCATGATGAAGTCCCGGGCCGCGGGATCCACCCCGGCGATGGGCTCATCCAGCAGGTACAGCTTTGCCTTCCGGCTCATGACCAGGACCAGCTGCATCTTCTCCTTGGTGCCCTTGGACATGGTCTTGATCCGGTCCTGGGGACGGATGCCCAGGGTGGCGCACATCTGCTCCGCCTTTTCCCGGTCAAAGTCCTGATAGAAGTCCTGGAACAGGTCCAGCAGGTCCTTGGCCTTCATCCAGTCGGCAAAGTACATCCGGTCGGGCAGGTAACTGACCACGGCCTTGCTCTCAGGGCCGGGCACATGGCCGTCCACCAGCACCTGGCCGGCGGTGGGCTGCAGAAGTCCGGCGAGGATCTTGATCAGGGTGGTCTTGCCGGTGCCGTTGGGACCCAGCAGGCCGATGATCCGGCCGGAGGCCAGGTTCAGGTCCAGATGCTCCAGCACCGGGCCGGTGCCGTAATCCTTGGTCAGGTCGATACATTGAATCAGGTTTTCATTCATCTTGTGTTTCCTCCTCTTGCTGCAAGATCAGGTTCTTTGCGTCCGCAGGGGAAAAGCCCAGCGCCGCCGTCTCGTCAAAGTATCGCTTGACGGCGTAGTGGGCCTGCTGCTTCCGGACCGCGTCCAGAAGCGCAGAATCTGTGGTCACGGTCCGTCCGCTGGTGCGGCTGGATTCGGCCAGACCGGCGTTTTCCAGCTGCTGCAAAGCCCGCTGCATGGTGTTGGGGTTTACGCCGGCCTCCGCGGCCAGATCCCGCACCGAGGGCAGACGGGAGCCGGGGGGATAGGTCCCGGCCAGGATCCTCCGGCAGAGCTGTTCGTAGAGCTGCTGGAAGATGGGTCGGTCCTCACTGAGTTGCCAGTCCATGGGATCACCTCGCTGTGTATTTGTATTAGGACACTAATACAATAACATCTTAGTACAATGATGTCAAGACCTTTTTCAAAAAAATTATCCGCCAAAAAAGAGCAGCCCGAAGGCTGCTCTTAAAGCGGGTGCGCTCAGGGAAGATTTGTTTCCAGCCAGGCGGTGGTAGCCTCGTCAAGCGGATAGTAGCTCAGGGTGCCGTCGGCCTCCAGCCAGCCATAGCTTGGATAGACAGCCAGGAAGAAGCGCAGGCCGGAGCGGGTTTCCACCCGCAGCTCCCGGCGATCTTCTGCCCAGGCATCGTGGGCCTGGGGCTGGTCCTCCTCGGGAATCGGGTCAAAGACCTGGGCCTGGAATTGGCCGTTTGTCTGAGGGTCCAGGACGATGGTCAGTTCGTAGAAATCTTCCAAAGCCTTGGGATCTGTGACGATCTGGGTTGCCCGGGTGCGATTCCGGTTCATCTCTGCCACGGAAACAATGTCTTCCGGCCCTTCGATGCCATAGACCCGGTAGAGCTCAGAGAGAGGCGTGGCCGCCTCGCCGTCAAGGGAGTCAAAGTTGCAGAACAGGGCTGCGCCGTAGTGGTCAGCATCCCGGAGCACGTACACACCCCGGCAGGGGGAGGGGGCGAACTGATAGAGAGCCGCGTCGGTTTCCGTCGGGGAGGGGCGATAGCCGCTGCCCTCCTGTTCCAGCCAGGCGACTCGGTCTCCTGCCAGCTCCGGGGTGATCCTTCCGGGCAGGCCGAACCGCTCCAGGACCTCGGGAAGGTCCACCGCCTCATAGAAGCAGCCGTTGAATTTCAGCGCGGCAATGGCTTCGACACCTTGGTCTTCAGATCCGCTCTTGCGCAGATGGGACAGGGTCGGCACCAGAACTGCGGCTACCAGGCACAGGCAGGCAGCCAGCGCCGCCCAGCGGCGCAGAATGTGGGGCTTTTTTGTTGTCTGGGCTTCCGCGATCACACGATCATCCAGGGCCCCCAGCAGCGCATAGAACTGTTTGCTTGTCATAGGTCGAACCCCCTCTCCAAAAGATGGGCTTTGAGTTGCTTCCGCAGGCGGCCTAGGGCCATGGAGACCGCGTTCTCCCGCATGCCGAAGCGGCGGGCAAGCTTTGAGACACTGGCTGTTTCAAAGTAGCGCATGACAAAGAGCTGGCGCTTCCGGACGGGCTGGGCAGCAAGAAAGCCGCCGATGGCTTCCAGAAGCTCCTGCCGGACCAGGGTGTCCTCCGGGCTCTGCGTACCAGAGACGATCTCTTCCAGCTCCTCCAGAACGGCGGGCAGGGTCCCGCCGCCGCGTTTCTCGGCCCGGGCCGCCTGCCTGCGATTGATGGCCAGATTCCGGGTGATCTTGCCCAAAAAGGCCGCCAGAAACGCGGGGCGGTGGGGTGGGATGGCATTCCAGGCCCCCAGCCAGGTGTCGTTAAGGCACTCCTCCGTGTCCTCCGGGGAGCCCAGAATTCCCAGGGCGATGGAGGCACAGTAGGCGCTGTATTTTTCCGCCGTTGCGGGAATGGCCGCCTCGCTTCTTCGCCAGTAGAGCTCGATAATTGCGGCGTCCTCCATTGTGATCCCTCCTTTCTGATGTTTTCACCCATATACACAGGGTTTTGCGAAAAAACTCACAGAAAAACTGCGGGCCGGAGCCCGCAGTTTAGTCTTCCAGATTCAAAACCGCGTCGTAGAGGGCGTTGCGGGGGAAGCCGGTGAGCTCCGAGACCGCCCGGACCGCTTCCTTTTTCCGCTTGCCTGCGTCCAGCTGCTGCCGGACCATGGTCAGCGCCTCCTCCAGGGTGACCTCTTTGGAGCGCGCAGCCTCCGGCGCGCCACCCAGGACCAGCACATACTCGCCCCGGGGCTCGTTCTCTTCGTAGTAGGTGACTGCCTCGCCCAGGCGCAGACGCAGAGCCTCCTCATGGAGCTTTGTCAGCTCCCGGCACAGGGCGATGGGCCGGTCCGGACCGAAGGCTTCCGCAAGATCCCGGAGAGTCTCCCGCAGCCGATGGGGCGCCTCGTAGAAGATCATGGTCCGCTGCTCGGCCAGCAGCTGCTCCAGCCGCTCCCGCCGATCCTTGGCGGCGGTGGGCAGAAAACCTTCAAAGGTGAAGCGAGCCGTGGGCAGCCCGGAGATGCAAAGAGCGGTGATGAGCGCGCAGGGACCGGGAAGCGCGGTGACGATCACGCCCGCGTCGATGCAGAGCTTGACCAGGTCCTCGCCGGGATCGGAGATGGCGGGGGTGCCGGCGTCCGTCACCAGAGCACAGGTCTCCCCGGCCTGGAGGCGGGCAAGGATCTTTGGCCCTGCTGTGCGCTTGTTGTGTTCATGATAGCTCACAAGGGGACGGTTCAGGTCCAGATGCCGCAGCAGCTTCATGGTCACCCGGGTGTCCTCGGCGGCGATGAAATCCGCCTCGGCCAGGGCCTGCCGGATGCGGTCGGACAGATCGCCCAGGTTGCCGATGGGCGTGGGAACAAGATAGAGCATGTCAGTCCTCCTTGTGGTAGATGGTTTTGAGTTCGGAGCTTTCGGAGCCGTCCGGCTCATAGAGCAGAAGATCCGGCTCATATTTGAGACCGGGCCGGGCGTCCTTGCGCAGCTCCAGAAGCAGCAGGGAAATGGGCGCGCCGGAATGGTGCCGCACAAAGCGGATGCGCTTGGCCTCCAGATGATGAGCGCGGCCCAAAGAAAGCAGATCCGCAAGCCGCTCCGGCCGGTGGACCAGGCTCAGCCGACCGCTGGACTGCAGAAGCCTGGCGGATGCGGCATAGAGCTGATCCAGATTCAAGGATTCCTCGCTGGCTGCCTGGGCGCCGCTGGCGCGCCTGGCCCCGCCGCCGTCTGGGAAATAGGGCGGGTTGGAGACCGCGTCGGAAAACGCGCCGCAGGGAAGCTGCTCCAGATCCCGCAGATCCCCACTTTGCAGAAAGAAAGAGGCGGAGAGATCGTTCTGCCGGATGTTCGCTGCGGCGCAGGCCAGCGCTGCAGGATCGCGCTCAAATCCAGTGATCGTCAGGGTAGGATCCCGCAGCAGGAGCAGAAGCCCCAGCACGCCGCTGCCGCAGCCCAAATCACAGACGCGGCCGCCCCGCTTGGGGGAGGCGAAGCTTCCCAGCAGCATGCTGTCCGTGCTCAGGGGAAAGGCGCCTGCATCGGAAAAGGAGAAGCGGCCCAAGGTTTCATTTTGCATGGAGTGCCTCCGGAAAAACAATGAGCCTGTGCCTCATGCACAGGCTCATTGCCGATTGTGTACTTACTCCGCGGAGATGGCGCCAACAGGGCAAGCCTCTTCGCAAGCACCACAGTCGACGCACAGATCGGGATCGACTACGTACTTGCCGTCGCCAGCGGAAATCGCCTCACAGGGGCAAGCTTCCGCGCAGGAGCCGCAAGACAGACATTCGTCGCTAATCACATGTGCCATTGATGTACACCTCCATTCTGAATGCAAAGACATTGTAACACAGATTTCAAAAAATGCAATGAGAATTTCCGGTATGAAGGAATTAATTTCCGTATAAGAAAAAGGCGGAAGGGTGAAAATGCTTCCAGAACAGAGCCGAAAAGGGGGAAAACCATTTGCAGGCGACAAAGCTTCTGGAACAGTTCAGCCAGGACCTGGTGGAGAAAAGCCTGAGCCAGGACACCATTGTGGGCAGAGATCCGGAGATCCGCGCTCTGGTGCAGGTCCTCTGCCGGAAGAACAAGAACAATCCGGTGCTCATCGGAGAGCCGGGCGTGGGCAAGACCGCCGTGGTGGAGGGCCTTGCGCAGCGCATGGCCTCGGGACTGGTCCCGCCCCAGCTTCATGGAAAGCGGCTCCTGAGCCTCCAGGTCAGCAGCCTGGTGGCGGGGACCAAGTATCGGGGCGAATTTGAGGAGCGGCTGCGGGATCTGCTCTTTGAGATCCAGCGGGCGGGCAATGTGATCCTGTTTATCGACGAGGTGCACACCCTTATGGGCGCCGGCGGTGCGGAGGGAGCGGTGGATGCTGCCAATATTCTGAAGCCGGCTCTGGGCAGGGGAGAGCTCCAGCTCATCGGCGCCACGACCCTGGAGGAGTATCGACGCCACATCGAAAAGGATGGCGCAATGGAGCGCCGTTTCCGCCCGATCTATGTTTCAGAGCCCACCCGGGAACAGACCCTTGCCATTCTGGAGGGCCTGCGCCCGGGTCTGGAACAGCATCATGGAGTATCCATCAGCGCGGAGGCTATGGCGGCAGCGGTGGATTACAGCTGCCGCTGTTTGCCGGAACGGAGGCTGCCGGACAAGGCCATCGACCTGTTGGATGAGGCGGCGTCCCGGGTGAATCTTCTCTCAGCTGCCCAGATCCCGGAGCTTAAGACCTGGGCTGAGCGGCTCTCCGCGGCTCAGGCGCTGGCGCTGCCCCTGAGCATGCGTACTGCGTTGGTGCCGTCTGCAATCCGAATTGTAGCGCCGGAGGATGTTGCCGTGGTGGCGGCCGAGCGGACGGGGATTCCCAGCGGCTTTCTCAGCCGCAGCGAGCGTGAGCGGCTTGCAGATCTGGAGCAGCTCCTCTCCCAGCGGGTGATCGGGCAGCCGGAGGCGGTCCGTGCCGCGGCCAAAGCGGTCCGCATGAGCCGCAGCGGCATCCGGGAACTCAGCAGGCCAGCCGCGGCGCTGCTGTTTGCGGGACCCACAGGGGTGGGGAAGACCGAACTGTGCCGCGCCCTGGCCGAGCTGGTATTCGGCACCCGGGAGGCTTTTCAGCGCCTGGACATGTCGGAGTATATGGAGAAGTTTTCCGCCTCCCGTCTCCTGGGAGCCCCTCCCGGCTACGTGGGATATGATGAGACCACCTCCCTGACAGATCGGATCCGCCGCAGACCTTACTGCCTGCTCCTGCTGGACGAGGCGGATAAGGCCCATCCGGAGGTTCTGAATCTGCTGCTGCAGATCCTGGAGGAAGGGGAGCTGACGGATTCCGCGGGGCGAAAGGCCAGCTTTCGCCACAGTCTGGTGGTGCTCACCTGCAACCTGAGCCTGGAGACAGACAAGCCTCTGGGCTTTGCGCCCCAGAAGGAGCGGGGCAGGCTCCTTCAGGCGGCGGAGAAGCGATTTCCCCCGGAGCTGCTGGGCAGACTGGATGCGGTGATCCCGTTCCGGAGCCTGGATGAGCAAGCCCTGGAGCAGATTGCAAAGCGGATGCTGGACGACTGCCTCACCCGGATCCTGCGGGCCGGTTTCTCCCTGCGTCTTGCGCCGGAGAGCGCGGCGTTCCTGGCACAGTTTGGACGATCCGGCGGGGCGCGGGGCATCCGCAGCGCCATCCGATCCAGGATCGAAGCGCCCTGTGCCCAACTGCTCCTGTCCGGGGCAACCGGGGCGCGGTTTGCCCTGGCGGGGGATGGCATGGAAATACTGGAAGAATAGTTGACTTTTTGAACGCTTCCCTCTTGTCATTGTTTGCATTCTTTGGTATAATAACTCTTACACGCGCCCCCAGCGTGTAAAAAAGAGTTGCAACATTACCCGGAGAGACAAGAGAGGAATTTCAAGTATGGAACGGAACAAGCCCCTGACCAGAACCAGCCTGGCGCTGCAGTTTCTGCGGGGGAGCAAGCGCTTCTTTGTCTTTGGCATTCTGCTTGCAAGCATCAACTCTGTCATTGAGCTGGTGATTCCAAAGGTCATCAGCTTTACGGTGGACAGCGTCATCGGCACCAAGGCGCCGAAGATTCCCGCTGCGGCGCTTTCCATCGTGGAAAAAATCGGCGGAACTGACTACCTGCGCACCCATATGTGGGTTCTTGCGGCGGTGGTGGTGGTCCTGGCCATTCTGGCTGCCCTGTGCAGCTTCTCCCAGCGGGTCTGCAACACCACGGGTTCTGAGACTTTGGTCAAGACCATGCGGGATCAGATCTTCCGGCATATTGAGCATCTGCCCTTTGCCTGGCATATGAAAAACCAGACGGGCGACATCATCCAGCGCTGCACCTCCGACGTGGATATGGTCAAACGGTTCCTGGCAGAGCAGCTGCCCAGCCTGTTCCGTGTGACGCTGCTGCTGGTCATGGGCCTGTTCTTCATGGTGCGCATGAATCTGGCCCTGTCCCTGGTGGCCATCTTCACCCTGCCCATCGTTTCCTTCTATTCCGCCTTCTTCCACAAGAAGATCGGCTCTCAGTTCCAGAAGGTGGACGAGAACGAGGGCATCCTCTCCACCATCTGCCAGGAGAACCTGACCGGCGTGCGGGTGGTCCGTGCCTTTGGTCGGGAAAAGTATGAGTGCGAGCGCTTCGGCAAGCAGAACGAGATCTTTGCCAAGCTCAATGTGCACCTGGCTAAGCTCCTGTCCGCTTTCTGGTGCGTGGGCGACCTGATGACCGGCCTGCAGAAGATGCTGATCATCGTCCTGGGCTCCTATATCTGTGTCCGGGGCAAGATGACCGCCGGTGATTTCATCGCCTTCATCTCCTACAACGCCATTCTGACCTGGCCCATCCGGATGCTGGGCCGCATGATCTCCGAGATGAGCAAGGCCGGCATCAGCTTTGACCGTATTCTCTATATCATGCGCTCCCCGGTGGAGCAGGACAAGCCCGAGGCGCTGGAGCCGGATATGGATAAGGATATCTGCTTCGATCATGTGTCCTTTGGCTATGCCCCGGAGGTCCCCGTGGTCCAGGACGTGAGCTTCACTGTCAAGGCGGGCAGCGTGTTTGGCATTCTGGGCAACACCGGCAGCGGCAAGTCCACCATCATGTACCTGCTGGACCGGCTCTATGAGCTGCCGCCGGAGCAGGGAAAAATCACCATCGGCGGGGTGGACATTGCGGATATGAAGGCGTCCTGGGTCCGGTCCCACATCGGCATTGTGCTCCAGGAGCCCTTCCTGTTCTCCCGCACCATCGCGGAGAACATCTCCATTGCCCGCAACAAGCTGGATATGCGTGAGGTGCGCCGCGCCTCCGCCACCGCCTGCTTGGAGGAGGCCATCGAGAACTTCACCCAGGGCTACGACACCTTTGTGGGCGAGCGGGGTGTCACCATGTCCGGCGGACAGAAGCAGCGCACCGCCATTGCGCGGATGCTCATGCAGAACGCGCCCATCCTGATCTTTGACGACTCCCTCTCCGCTGTGGACGCGGAGACGGACGCCAAGATCCGCCACGCTCTGAAGGAGAACATGCAGGGCGTGACCATGATCCTCATCTCCCATCGTATCACCACCCTGATGCAGGCCGATAACATCCTGGTTCTGGACAACGGCCATGTGGCGGAGATAGGCAGCCATGCGGAGCTCATGGAGAAGGACGGCATCTATAAGAAGGTCTATGACATTCAGATGGCGCCGGAGGAACTGCAATGAACGAGAAACAGAACAACGAGCAGAAGACCGTGTCTCTGCCTTATTTCGGTCTGCCGCGGCTTTTCCCCTTCTTGAAGCCCTATGGCAAGACCTTCCTCATCATGGTGATCCTGGGCCTGCTGTCCAGTGTCATCGACATCATTCTGCCCCAGTTTCAGAGCTATGCCATCAACCATTTCATCGCCGGCGGCACCATGAAGGGCATCGTCCTGTTCCTGGCCCTGTACCTGCTGACCCTGGCCGCCCAGATCGTGGTGAACTATGTGTCCGTCTACGACGCGGGCGTCATCGAGGCCGGCGTAGGTCGGGATCTGAAGCAGAGAAGCTTTGACCACCTGCAGACCCTGCAGTTCTCCTATTTCAACCAGAACAGCGTGGGCTATGTCCATGCCCGGGTCATGAGTGATACCGCCCGTATCGGCGAGCTGGTGTCCTGGGGCCTGATGAACGGCGTGTGGCATTCCACCTACTTCATCGGTGTGGTCATCGTCATGTTCATCATGAACTGGAAGCTGGCGCTGCTTGTCATGATCGTGGTGCCCTTCACCGCCTTTATGATCGCCTTCTTCCAGAAACGTCTGGTGGTCCTCAACCGGAAGATCCGGGAGACCAACTCCAAGATCACGGCCAACTTCAACGAGGGAATCACCGGCGCCAAGACCATCAAGACCCTGGTGGTGGAGGACAAGATCCAGTCTGACTTCGAGGAGGACTCTGCCTCCATGAAGAAGACCTCTGTCCGGGCCACCAAGAACAGCGCCGGTCTGAGCGCCATCATCTCCTGCGCCGGCTTCTTCGCCCTGGCGCTGGTCCTGTGGCGGGGCGGCATCATCACCATGCAGCAGGCCATGCAGTTGGGCACGCTTTCCGTGTTCATCTCCTATGCCCAGGGCATGATGCAGCCGGTTCAGTGGCTGGCGGAGGAGATCGCCAGCCTGGTGCAGATGCAGGTGAACATCGAGCGCCTGACCGATCTGATCAACACCAAATCCGATGTACAGGACACCCCGGAGGTCATTGCCAAGTACGGCGACATCTTCGAGGGCAAGCGGGAAAACTGGGAGAGCATTCAGGGCGATATCGAGTTCCGGGACGTGAGCTTCCGCTATCCCGACGGCGAGGAAATGGTTCTGGAACACTTCAATCTGAAGGTGCCCGCCGGAACCAACGTCGCCATTGTGGGCGAGACCGGCGCGGGCAAGACTACCCTGGTCAACCTGGTCTGCCGCTTCTACGAGCCCACCTCAGGTCAGGTGCTCATTGACGGCCGGGATGTGCGGGAGCGCAGCCAGCTGTGGCTGCACAGCTCCATCGGTTATGTGCTCCAGTCGCCCCATCTGTTCTCCGGCACGGTGCGGGACAACCTGCGCTACGGCAATCCCAATGCCACGGATGAGCAGATCATGGCAGCGCTGAAGCTGGTCAGTGCCGATCAGGTCATCGAGAAGATGGACAAGGGCCTGGACAGCGAGGTCGGCGAGTCCGGCGACCTGCTCTCCACCGGCGAGAAGCAGCTGCTCTCCTTTGCCCGGGCCATTCTGGCGGATCCCCGGATCCTGGTGCTGGATGAGGCCACCTCCTCCATCGACACCATGACCGAGCAGATGATCCAGAACGCCATCGAGACCGTCATTGACGGCCGCACCAGCTTCATGATCGCTCACCGCCTGTCCACGGTCCGCAATGCGGACATCATTCTGGTGGTGCGGGACGGCAAGATCGTGGAGCAGGGGACCCATCCTGAGCTGATGAAGAAGCGGGGCTACTACTACAGCCTCTATCATCAGCAGACCCAGGAGGATTCCCTGAAAGCGGCCTTCTGATTTGCAGCAAGAACCCGGGAGGAGCCTGGCTCCTCCCGGGTTTATCCGCTCATGCAGAGAAAGACCCGGCTTTCGCCGGGCCGAGGTTACGAAAAATAGGGCTTCAGGAAGTATACGTCCTCCACCTGGAACTCCCGTCCGTCCAGATAGGAGAGGATCCCAGCATCGGTGCGGAAGGTGAATTTCAGCTTGTAGGAATAGAGAGCCTGGTAGGGCTGCGCTTTGTCTCCCTTGCCGTACTTGCCGTCGCCCAGTAGGGGATGGCCAGCCGCGGCGAACTGGGCCCGGATCTGGTGGGTCCGTCCGGTGATGAGCTCACATTCCACCAGGGACAGCCCGTTTCTGGACTGCAAGGTTTCGTAGAGCGTCACTGCCGTGCGGCTGCCGGGCTGGGGCTTCTTTGTGATATAGACCCGGTTCTGCTTCGCGTCCTTGAACAGCTGGCTCTCCAGCTTCCCCTTTGGAGGCTTGGGCGTTCCGTGGACGATGCAGAGATATTTCTTCTCCAGCTCCCGATCCGCCACCTTCTGATTGAGAATGCGCAGAGCCTCCGCATTCTTTGCGGCAATGACGATGCCGCCGGTGTTCCGGTCAATGCGGTTGCAGAGGGCAGGGGTGAAGCTGTGCTCCTCCCGGGGCCGCCACTCGCCCTTGGCGTAGAGATAGGCCTGGATGTGGTCAATGAGAGTGCGGCCATACTCCGCCCCGTCATGGGGATGGACGGCAAGGCCGGGCCGCTTGTCCACAAGCAGGATGTTTTCATCCTCATAGACGATGTTCAGCTTGGGACTGGAGACCTTCAGATAGGCGTTTTCTGCCTTGGGAGCGTCAAAGAACTCATCGTTGATATAGAGCTGCAGCGTATCGCCCTCTGCCAGACGGTCGTCCCGGTGGGCGCCCTTGCCGTTGACCTTCACCCGTTTGAGACGGATATACTTCTGTGCCAGAGAGGCGGGAAGCAGCGGCACTGCCTTGGCCAGAAAGCGGTCCAGCCGCTGTCCAGCGTCATTCTTTCCGATTGTAAGCTCTTTCATGGGCAAAGCCTCCTCTCCGGGAATCGCTCTATTCATTCTGCCCGTGGGAGAGCAGAATGTCAAGGATTTTTCTTTACTTTTTCTGCAAATTTTCATTGACACTCAGGGAATCTTCGGCTATAATATGTCACGCACGACTGTGAAGCGAGGGATGGCCCATGCTTTTGAATCTGGCAAAGCTTCTGGACAGGCCTGGCGAAGCGCTGAGCTTTGAGACCCAGGCGGACCTGAGCGAGCTGCAATTTGGAGGCTGCCGTCCGGCAGATGAGCCGGTCCGGTTTCAGGGCACCATCCGCAACACGGCAGGCGTTCTGATTCTGTCAGGAAAGCTGCAAAGCACCCTGCACTGCACCTGTGATCGTTGCCTGAAGCCCTTTGTGAAGGAGCTGGATCAGCCGGTGGAGGCGGTGCTGACCACCGAGATCCAGGACGAGCAGGCTGCGGATGAGTGGACCTTCCTGCTGGAGAACGATGAGGCCGATCTGGATGAGATCCTCACCACTGCGTTCGTGCTGAATATGGATTCCCAGCTGCTGTGCAAGGAGGACTGCAAGGGCCTGTGTGCCCGATGCGGAAAGGATCTCAACGACGGCCCATGCAGTTGTAAAAAGGAAATCGATCCCCGCCTGGCTGTGCTTGCACAGCTGCTTGAACCCAAATAATTTTTTTGCGGCGTTATGCCGAAAGGCATTCTGACCAAGGAGGTGTCACCATGGCCGTACCGAAGTGTAAAGTATCCAAGGCAAGACGCGACAAGAGACGCAGCTCCGTGTGGAAGCTGAGCGCTCCCGGTTTCGTCGCTTGCCCCAAGTGTGGCGAGCCCGTTATGCCCCACAGAGCCTGCAAGGCCTGCGGTTTCTATAACGGACGCGAAGTCCTGGCAGTTGCCGACAAGTAAGCGTTTGCTGCTTCAAGAGGAAGGCTCCGGCCTTCCTCTTTCGCTTTTTCGGCGCAAAGCGCATTGACGGAAAAGCGGATTCGTGCGATAATGAAAGTGCTTCGCAGACGCGAAGCCTCAGAAAGGAGGCCAATCCCATGGCAAAACCTCTGGTGGCCATTGTTGGCCGCCCCAATGTGGGAAAATCCATGCTTTTCAACAAGCTCACCGGCCGCCGCACCGCCATCGTGGAGGACACCCCCGGCGTCACCCGGGACCGGATCTACGGCGACTGCGACTGGAACGGCCGGGAATTTGAGCTGATTGATACCGGCGGCATCGAGCCCAGCACGGACTCAGAGATGCTGCTGTTCATGCGCCGTCAGGCGGAAATTGCCATCGAGACCGCTGATGTGATCATCATGGTCACCGATGTGCGCACCGGCGTTACCGCGGCGGATCAGGACATCGCTTCCATGCTGAAGAAGTCCCACAAGCCGGTGGTGGTTGCGGTGAATAAATGCGATTCTATCGGCCCCACGGACCCGACGTTCTTTGAGTTTTACAGCCTCGGTCTGGGCGATCCCATCGAGCTCTCTGCCATCCACGGCACCGGAACAGGAGACCTGCTGGACTTCTGCGTGGCCCACTTCCCGGAGGGAAGCGAGGAGGAAGAGGACGAGGATCTGATCCACGTGGCCATTGTGGGCAAGCCCAACGTGGGCAAGTCCAGCCTGCTCAACCGGATTTTGGGTCAGGAGCGGGTCATTGTCTCAGACGAGGCCGGCACCACCCGGGACGCTATCGACTCCTACTTTGAGAATGAGCATGGCCGCTACTGCTTCATCGACACGGCGGGCATGCGCCGCAAGAGCCGGGTGGATGACGCCATCGAGCGCTATTCCAATCTGCGTTCCATCAACGCCATTGACCGCTGCGATGTCTGCCTGATCCTCATCGACGCCCAGGAGGGCGTCACGGAGCAGGACACCAAGATCGCGGGTCTTGCCCACGAGGCCGGAAAGGCCTGCATCATCGTGGTGAACAAGTGGGACGCGGTGGAGAAGGACGACAAGACCCTGGACCGCTTCACGGAGAACGTGCGCCGGGACCTGAGCTATATGACCTATGCTCCGGTGCTGTTTATTTCCGCGTTGACCGGCCAGCGGGTGGATAAGCTCTTTGAGCTCATCAACTTCGTGGCGGAGCAGAGCGCCCTGCGCATCACCACGGGCATGCTCAACAACGTCCTGGCCGATGCCACCGCCCGGGTGCAGCCGCCCACGGACAAGGGACGCCGCCTGAAGATCTATTATATGACCCAGACGGGCGTGAAGCCGCCTCACTTTGTCATTTTCTGCAATGATGCAAAGCTGTTCCATTTTTCTTATCAGCGGTATCTGGAAAACCAGATTCGGGCGACCTTCGGAATGGAGGGAACCCCCATTCGTATCACCATCCGTCAGAAGGGCGAAAAGGAGCTGTAAGCCATGCTGATCCGTATCCTGCTTGTCGTTGTCATCGGGTATCTGCTGGGAGGCTGCAACGGGGCCATTCTGGTTTCCAAGCTGTTTCTCCATGAGGATGTGCGCTCCCATGGAAGCGGGAACGCCGGCCTGACCAATTTTTTCCGATCCTACGGCGGAAAACTGACCTTCCTGGTGATCCTGGTGGATGTGGCTAAGGCGGTTCTGGCCTGCCTGGTGGGCGCCTGGCTTCTGGGTACGGACGCTGGCAAAATGCTGGGCGGCCTCAGCGCCACCCTGGGCCACGAGTTCCCCGTCTTCTATGGCTTCCGGGGCGGCAAGGGCATCCTCTGCGGCGTCAGTGTGGCCGCGGCGATGGATTGGCGCATTGCCCTGATCCTCATTGTGTTCTTTGGCATTCTTGTGGGCGCAACGCGCTATGTGTCTCTGGGCAGCGTCCTGAGCGCCTGCATCTATCCTTTTTTGTATCTGATCTTCTTCTGGGGGGACTGGTGGGTCTTTGTCCTGTCGGCGGTTCTGGCCATCTCGGCCATCGTCATGCACCGGGGCAACATTCAGCGCCTTCTGCAGGGCACGGAGCGAAAGCTCTCATTCCGGAAGAAATCGTAAGGAGTCAGTATGGAGATTGCTGTCATCGGCAGCGGCGCCTGGGGCACAGCCCTTGCCTGCCTGCTGCTGCGAAATGGACATTCTGTCACCCTCTGGTCCTATACCCAGGAGGAGTCGGAGCGCCTGGCCGCGGCAAGGGAGAATCCCTTTCTGCCGGGCGTGATCCTGCCTGAGGGGATCCGGTTTACCTGGGACCTGACATGCGCGGAGGGGAAGCCTCTTGTTGTGCTGGCAACGCCCAGCTACGCGGTCCGGCAGATCGCCCGGAATCTGAAGCCCCATCTTCAGAAGGACGCCATTGTGGTGTCGGTCACCAAGGGCGTGGAGGCGGAGACCGGCCTTCGCATGAGCCAGATCATTGAGTCTGAAACCGGCGCGACGGTGGCGGTCCTGTCCGGCCCCTCCCATGCGGAGGAGGTGGGGCGCATGATCCCCACCGGTGTGGTGGTTGCTGCCCGGGATGCGGAAACTGCGGAGAAGGTCCAGGATGTATTCATGTCAGAGTGCTTCCGAGTCTATACCAGCCCGGACCTGGTGGGCATCGAGCTGGGAGCGGCCCTGAAAAATGTCATCGCCCTCTGTGCCGGCGTCTGCGATGGGCTGGGTCTGGGGGACAACACCAAGGCCCTGCTCATGACCCGTGGCCTGTCGGAGATGGCCCGCCTGGGCATCGCCCTGGGAGGAAAGAAGGAGACCTTTGCCGGGCTGGCCGGCGTGGGGGATCTGATCGTCACCTGCACCTCCATGCACTCCCGCAACCGCCGGGCGGGAATCCTCATCGGCCAGGGCAAGGATATTCAGGAGGCCATGCGGGAAGTTGGCGCCGTGGTGGAGGGCTACTATGCCACCAAGTCCGGCTACCTTCTCTGCCAGCAGGCGGGCGTGGAAATGCCCATCCTGCGCCAGGCTTATGCGGTCCTCTATGAGGGCCAGCCGGTCAGCGCCGTAGTGGAGAATCTGATGCTTCGGGCCCGCCGCCGGGAGCAGGACGATCCCAGTTGGGTATAAGCGAAGAAAAGCGCCTGTCCATTCGGACAGGCGCTGCTTGATGCAAAAAAAGACAAGCCCAAAGGCTTGTCTTTTCATTCGCAGCATCTTAGATGGCGCGCTCGACCTTGTTCGAGCGAAGGCATCTCGTACAGACGTAAACATGGCGGGGGGAACCGTCAACAATCGCTTTCACGCGCTTGACATTGGGCTTCCAGGTTCTGTTGGAACGTCTGTGAGAATGGGAGACCTTGATCCCGAAGACAACACCCTTGCCGCAAATATCACACTTAGCCACGGACTGCACCTCCTCGCCGGATAAAAATCATACATGGGACGCAAAGCGCCGAGAGCTATATTAGCAGATTCGGGAGGAAAATGCAAGGGCTTTGTTCGGATTTTTGAAAAAATCTTTTCCATTTCTTGCGTTCTGCCTGTGAGCATGGTATCATGACGAAAGAAACAGGGGAGGGAAATGTATGTATCAGTATACCGTTCCGCTGAAACAGATCGCGGAGGAATTCCACCTGACGCCCATCTATACTGCCACAGACTATGACCAGGTCCGACTCCTGGTGGCCGACGTGACCAGACCCGGCATGGCGCTGACCGGCTACTTTGCCCACTTTGAGCCCATGCGCCTGCAGGTCATCGGTCGGGTGGAGCACAGCTACCTCACAGCCATGACGGCCGAGGAGCGGGCTGTCGCCTTCGACCGGCTGCTCTCCTACCGGATCCCCGGCCTGATCTACGCAAGGAATCTGGAGCCGTCGGGCGAGGTGATCCAGATGGCAAAAAAGCATAACATCACTCTTTTCTCCTCGGATCAGCCTACGGCAGCCCTCATTGCAAACCTGATCGTGTCTCTCTCCTCCCATCTGGCGCCCCGGGTGACCCGGCACGGCGTGCTGGTGGAGGTCTACGGCGAGGGTCTGCTTCTGCTGGGCGAATCCGGCGTGGGCAAGTCCGAGGCCGCTGTGGAGCTTTTGAAGCGCGGCCACCGGCTCATTGCCGATGATGCGGTGGAAATCAAGCAGGTCTCGCCCAGCGAGCTGGTCGGCGTCGCCCCGGAGCTGATCCGACACTATGTGGAGCTGCGCGGCATCGGCGTCACCAATGTGGCCCAGCTCTTCGGCATGGGCGCTGTCAAGGATTCCACCAGCATTGATCTGGTGATCCACCTGAAGAACTGGTCCGAGGGGGACAGCTATGATCGTCTCGGCCTGGATGAGCGCTATGAGGAGATCCTTGGGGTGAAGATCCCCACCATCTCCATTCCCATCAAACCGGGCCGGAATCTGGCCGTGATCCTGGAGGTGGCTGCCATGAACAACCGCCAGAAGAAGATGGGCTACAATGCCGCGCTGGAGTTTACCGAGCAGATCAACCGCCACTTCGACCAGGCGGCGCAGAACCGGATTTGATCCGGCGGATGCTTTTGAATTTTCCGTAAAAGAAGCCCTGCAGGGCTTCTTTTTTTGCCCGGAATCTGGTATAATCATTTTAATCTGTAACTTGGAGGGATATGCCTTGAATCAGACCTGGATCGAGCGCCTGCGTGAGGCAATGCCTCAGCTTGCGCTGCGTGAACAGGAGCCCATGGCGGCGCACACCAGCTTTCGAATCGGCGGACCCGCGGAGGCCATGGCCTTTCCGGCGCAGGAGGAGGAGCTGGCACAGCTCCTGGCCTTTGTGTCCCGGGAGGGGATCCCCTGCCTGCTTCTTGGCGCGGGGAGCAATCTTCTGGCCCCGGATGAGGGCCTTGCGGGCCTGGTGATCGGGACCAGGGATGGTCTGCGCGGTCTCTGCCTGGAGGAGAAGACCACCATCCTGGCCCAATCCGGCGTGACCCTTGCGCGGCTTGCGGGTTTTGCGGCGGAACATGGACTCGCCGGGCTGGAATTTGCGCAAGGAATCCCGGGCACTGTGGGCGGCGGCATCTTCATGAACGCCGGAGCCTACGGCGGCGAGCTGTCAGACTGCGCGGTTCTGACCCGGGTGGTGTTCCCCGACGGAACAGACCGGAGTTACCGGGGAGCGGAACAGGGCCTTCGCTACCGGGGCAGCGTGTTTCAGACTCTGGACGGCGCTGTCAGCGCCGTGCGGTTTTGCCTGCAGCCCGGGGAGAGAGAGCAGATTCAGGAAAAGATGCGGGAGCTTGCCGCCCGCCGCCGGGAGAAGCAGCCTCTGGATCTGCCCTCGGCAGGCAGCACCTTCAAGCGCCCCGTGGGCGGCTTCGCGGCTGCCCTCATTGACCAGGCGGGCCTGAAGGGAACGCGGGTCGGCGGCGCCGCGGTATCGGAAAAACACGCGGGCTTTGTCGTGAACCTGGGCGGCGCCACGGCGGAAGACGTGAAGCGGCTCATTGCCCTTGTTCAGCAGCGGGTCCTGGAGACCTCTGGCATCCAGCTGGAGCCGGAGATCCGGATCCTGGGAGGGAATTAGATGAATTTTTTGATTATTTCTGGCATGTCCGGCGCGGGAAAGAGCCGGGCGGCGGTGATCCTGGAGGATCTGGGGTACTATTGTGTGGATAATCTGCCCGCGGCGATTCTGCCCCAGCTGGTCCAGTTCTGCATGGCCAACCACGGCGAGTATGACAAGGTGGCCATGGTGACGGATGTGCGCTCCGGCCTGACGGCGGAGAGCTATCAGAAGGCGCTTCGGCAGCTGGATGCTCTGGGCTGCGCCTATTCCACCCTCTTCCTGGACTCCGACACCAAGGAGATCATCAAGCGCTATAAGGAGTCCCGCCGGGAGCATCCTCTGCAGAAGGATTACAAAAGGCTCCAGGACGCGGTGGAGGCGGAGCGGAGCCAGCTGGCGCCCATCCGGGACTGCGCGGCGGTGGTCATCGACACCTCGTCCCTGCCCAGAACCGGCCTTCATGATGAGCTGGCCTCCCGCTACGGCGAGGGCAGTGAGTCCGGTGAGATGACTGTCACGGTCATGTCCTTCGGCTATAAATACGGTATTCCCCTGGACGCGGACTGGGTTCTGGACGTGCGGATGCTGCCAAACCCCTATTACATTGAAGAACTCCGCCGAAAAACCGGCGCAGAGCAGCCAGTGGCGGATTATGTGTTCTCCTTTCCCCAGTCCCAGGAGCTTCTGGAGCGCTTTCAAGCGCTCTGTGACAGTGTGCTGCCTCTGACGGCGGACTCTGGCCGCTCGGGAATCAGCATCTGCGTGGGCTGCACCGGCGGTCACCACCGCTCGGTGGCCTTCGCCATCGCCCTGGGCGCATATCTTGCGGAAAAGGGTTACCCGACGGTGGTGCACCACCGGGACATCGGACGGGAATGAGGAGCGCATTCATGGAAGAATCGGTCAAAGTTTATTACCCCGGCAGGGGAGAACCCAGGATCTGCGCCATCGGCGGCGGACACGGCCTTTCCACCCTGCTGCGGGGCATCAAATACTATTCCAGCAATATCACGGCCATTGTTACGGTGGCCGATGACGGCGGCGGATCCGGCATGCTCCGGGACGATCTGGGAATGCTTCCCCCGGGGGATATCCGCAACTGTATCCTGGCCCTTGCCAACACGGAGCCCATCCTGGAGCAGCTGGTGGACTATCGCTTCTCTGAGGGCAGCCTCAAGGGGCAGAGCCTGGGAAATCTCTTTCTGGCGGCGCTGAACGACATCAGCGATACCTTCGATCAAGCGGTGCAGCGCATGGGCCAGGTCCTCTCCATCCGGGGAAGGGTCCTGCCTGTGACCAATGAGAACGTCTATCTGGAGGCGGAGTTTGAGAACGGAGAAAAGGTCCTGGGAGAGAGCAAGATCTTTGCCGCCAAGAAGCAGAACGACTGCCGGGTGCGCCGGGTGCGTCTGCTTCCGGAGCATCCAAAGGCGCTGGAGCAGAGCGTTCAGGCCATTCTGGACGCGGACCTGGTCCTGCTGGGACCGGGCAGCCTCTATACCAGCATCATTCCCAATCTGTTGGTGGACGGCATTGCGGAAGCCCTGATGAAGACCCGCGCCCGGCGGGTATATGTGCTCAACATCATGACCCAGGAGGGCGAGACGGAGGACTATACCGCCGCTGATCACGTGCGGGCTCTGTTTCGCCACGGCGGCGGGAAGATCTTTGACGAATGCCTGGCAAACGACCAGGATCTGCCTGAGAGCGTGCTCCAGGCCTATCGCCTGGAGGGTGCCGAGATGCTAAAGGCCCAGCCCGGCGAACTGGAGGCGCTGGGGGTCCACACCGTCCGCGCCGGTCTCACCGCTGCCGGCTCCTACGCCCGCCATGACCCGGAGGCCCTGGGAAGGGCCCTGATGAGATTCCTGTACTAGGAGGGATCGCCATGTCCTTTGCATCCAATGTCCGCGCTGAGCTCTGCAGGCAGCCCATCAGCCGCCCCTGCTGCGCCGTGGCGGAGAGTTACGGGGTGCTGCTGTATGCCAACACCTGCTCGGAGAGCCTGCTTCGCATCGTCACCGAAAGCCGGGACTTTGCCCAGCGGCTTCCCCAGCTGTTCCGCAAGGCATTCTCCGTCAGCTTTGACGAGCAGCCGGAGCGGGCGGATCAGGGCGGCAAGCTGATCTTCCAGATCACGGATCCGAAAAAGATCCGCAGCGTCTATGAAGCCTTCGACCTGAGCCCGGGCGAGAGCCTGAGCCTGCACATCAACCTGGGTGTGCTGGAGGAGGAATGCTGCCGGATCAGCTTTCTGCGCGGTGCGTTCCTGGCCGGCGGCAGTGTCACGGATCCGGAGAAGCGCTACCATCTGGAGCTGTCCACCAGCCATATCATGGTCTCCGGCGAGGCCTATGCCCTACTTCTGGAGCTGGGCTTCTCGCCAAAGGACACGGTCCGTGGCGGAGCGCGGATTCTCTATTTCAAGCAGTCTGACGCCATCGAGGACTTCCTTACCCTCATTGGCGCACCGGTGTGCGCCATGCAGATCATGGAGGCCAAGGTGGAGAAGGATCTGCGCAATGAGGTCAATCGCCGGGTCAACTGCGATACGGCCAATCTGACCAAGGCGGTGGATGCCGCCCAGGAACAGCTCACTGTCATCCGCCGCCTGGAGGAGCGGGGAGCGCTGGAAAAGCTTCCGGAGAAGCTGCGCGTCACGGCCTGCCTGCGCCGGGACAATCCGGAGGCGACTTTATCGGAGCTGGCAGCCCTGCACCAGCCGCCTCTGAGCAAATCCGCTGTCAATCACCGCCTGCGCAAGCTCCAGGAGCTTGCACAGATCTGAGAAAGGAGCCGCCCTATGGCATTTTGTCATCTGCATGTCCATACGGAGTACAGCCTGCTGGACGGCGCCTGCCGAATCGGTAGGATCATGGACCGGGTAAAGGAACTGGGACAGGACAGCATCGCCATCACGGACCACGGCGTCATGTACGGCGTCATCGACTTCTACCGGGCTGCCAAGGCGGCAGGGGTGAAGCCCATCATCGGCTGCGAGGTCTATGTGGCGCCCCGGACCCGCTTTGACAAGGTCCACGGTCCGGATTCAGACCCCTTCCATCTGGTCCTGCTCTGCGAGAACGAGACGGGGTACCGGAACCTGAGCTATATGGTCTCCTGCGCCTTTCTGGAGGGCTTCTACTCCAAGCCTCGGGTGGATATGGACCTGCTTCGCGCCCACCACGAGGGCCTGATCGCCCTGTCTGCCTGCCTGGCCGGGGCCGTGCCCCGGGCCATTCTGGAGGCGGGCTATGAGCAGGCCAGGGACAAGGCGCTGGAGCTGGCGGAGATCTTCGGACCGGAGCATTTCTATCTGGAGCTTCAGGACCATGGCATTGCGGAGCAGAACCAGGTGAATCAGGCGCTGCTGCGCATCTCCCGGGAGACGGGTCTGCCCCTGGTGGTCACCAACGATGCCCACTATCTGCGCCGAGAGGACGCAGCCATGCAGGATGTGCTTATGTGCATCCAGATGGGCAAGACCGTGGATGATCCGGACCGGATGAAATTCGCCTCCGATGAGTTCTACCTCAAAAGCGAGCAGGAACTGCGGGAGCGCTTCCCCAACCTGCCGGAGGCCTTCGAAAACACCGAAAAAATCGCCCGGCGCTGCCAGGTGGATTTTGAGTTCGGACATTACCACCTGCCGGAGTACCATGCACCGGACGGGATGGACTCACTGACCTATTTCCGCAAGCTCTGCCATGAGGGCTTCCGGGAGCGCTATCCCGACGCGCCGGAGGAATACCGTCAGCGTCTGGACTATGAGATGGGCGTGGTGGAGCGCATGGGCTATGTGGACTACTACCTCATTGTGGCGGACTTCATTCGCTGGGCCAAGGCCGAGGGGATTCCCGTCGGTCCCGGACGCGGCTCCGGCGCAGGCTCCATCGCGGCGTACTGCATGCACATCACCGAGCTGGATCCCATGAAGTACACCCTGATCTTTGAACGCTTCCTTAACCCGGAGCGGGTCAGCATGCCCGATTTTGATACGGACTTCTGCCAGACCCGCCGGGGCGAGGTCATCGAATATGTCATGCGCAAGTACGGCGCGGACCATGTGGCGCAGATCGTAACCTTCGGCACCATGGCGGCCCGCGGCGCGGTGCGGGACGTGGGCAGGGCTCTGAACTTCACCTATGCCGAGACGGACGTAGTGGCGAAGCTGGTGCCCACCACGCTGCACATCACCCTGGATGAAGCCTTGAAGGTCTCGCCCCAGCTCAAGCAGATGTACGACGAGGACGAGCGGGTAAAGAAGCTCATCGACACAGCCCGGGCCATCGAGGGGATGCCCCGCAACACCTCCACCCACGCTGCCGGCGTGGTCATCACCAAGCTGCCGGTCTATGACTATGTGCCTCTGGCCCGGAACGATGATACCATCGTCACCCAGTTCACTATGACGACCCTGGAGGAGCTTGGCCTTCTGAAAATGGACTTCCTGGGCCTGCGGAACCTGACGGTGATCCGGGATGCAGAGGAGCAGATCCGGCTCCACGTGCCGGATTTCTCCGTGGAACAGGTGCCGGAGGACGATCCTGCCACCTATGAGATGCTCACCCAGGGCAGGACCTCCGGCGTGTTCCAGCTGGAATCCACCGGCATCACGGCGGTCTGCACTGGCCTCAAGCCTCAGTCCTTGGAGGACATCACCGCCATCGTGGCCCTCTATCGGCCCGGCCCCATGGAGTCCATTCCCCGGTTCATCGAGTCCAAGCACCATCCGGAGAAGATCAGCTACCTGCATCCCATGCTGGAGCCCATCCTGCGGGTCACCTATGGCTGCATCGTCTACCAGGAGCAGGTCATTGAGATCTTCCGCCAGCTGGGCGGCTACACCCTGGGCCAGGCAGACAATATGCGGCGTGCCATCTCCAAGAAAAAACAGGCGGTCATCGAGGCCGAGCGCAATGCTTTTGTATTCGGCGATCCGGAGCGGGGCATCGCCGGCGCGGTGAAGAACGGGGTGCCGGAGCAGGTGGCCCAGACCATCTATGATCAGATCCTGGACTTCGCAAACTATGCCTTCAACAAGGCGCACGCCGTCTGCTATGCCAAGGTCTCCTATGAGACGGCCTATCTCAAATGTCATTATCCCAAGGAGTATATGGCGGCCCTCATGACCAGCGTGTTCGACTCCTCCGCCAAGATTTCGGAGTATATCGCCGAGTGCAAGGAGATCGGCATCGCGGTCCTGCCGCCGGACATCAATGAATCCGGCGACTCCTTCACCCCGGTGCCTGCAGGCATTCGCTTTGGCCTGACGGCGGTGAAGAACATCGGCCGGGGTTTCATCCAGAAGCTGGTGGCCGAGCGGGAGAACGGCGGACGATTCCGCAGCCTCGAGGACTTCTGCCGGAGAATGAACGGTACGGATCTGAACAAGCGAGCCCTGGAAAACCTGATCAAATGCGGCGCCATGGATGGCTTTGGCCTGAATCGCGCCCAGATGCTGAAGATCTATGAGAATGTCATGGACGCAGTCACCGACGCGGCCCGGAAGAACCTCTCCGGCCAGGTGAGCCTCTTTGACCTGCCTGCGGAGGAAACCAGCGCGCCGGAGATTCCGGTGCCGGAGATCCCGGAGCTGAGCCGGCGGGAGCTCATGGCCTTCGAAAAAGAGACCACGGGCCTGTATCTCACGGGCCATCCCATGGACGACTATCGCCAGGCGGTGGAGCGGGCCCATGCCGTGTCCATCGGCGCCATCTATGAGGACTTTGCAGATCCCGAGGGGCCGAAGCGCTTCCGGGACGATCAGCAGGTGTTCCTGGCCGGCATGGTGGAGCAGGTGAAGATGAAGACCACCCGCAACCAGTCCATGATGGCCTATATCACTCTGGAGGACGATACGGACGCCATGGAGCTTCTGGCCTTCTCCAATGTGCTCAGCCAGTTCGGCGGCTATCTCAAGGAAAACACGGCGGTGCTGGTCCAGGGCCGCATTTCGGTGCGGGATGAGAAGGAGCCTCAGCTGGTGGTGAACTCGGTGCGGCCCCTCTCGGATTTTGACGAGGGCCCCGTCAGCGCGCCGGAGACGCCGAAGCAGCCGGAGAAGCCCAAGGGGGAGAAGCTGTTTCTTAAGCTCCCCAGCGAGGACTCCCTGGAGTATCGTAAGGCCAAGGCCTGTCTCAACATGTTTCCGGGGGAGCTGCCTGTGGTGCTCTATTTTGCGGATACCGGCGTGCGCCGGGGAACCCGGACGGACCCGGATGGAGATCTGATGACAGAGCTGCGCATCATTCTGGGGGAGAACAGCGTGGTTCTGCGGTAAAAATCCAAGAAGCCTCTATGAATTTCGGCAAAGATATGATATGATATTATGAATGCTTATCCCGTCAAAAAGGAGGCGGCTGTCATGAGAAAAAAATATGGAATCCTCTTCCTGGCGGTCTGCCTGCTGCTTCTGACGGGCTGCCTGAAATCCACCGAGGAGCTCTACGCCCTGCCCAAGCAATCTGATGAGTATCAGGAGCTGCAGCAGGCCATCAGCGCGGTGCTCAGCCCGGACGCGGAGTATTCCGCGCCTATCTCCGGCTCCAACCGGCAGGCCATTCAGCTGGCCGATCTGGATGGGGATGGGGAGAACGAGGCCATTGCCTTTCTGAAAACCACGGGGGAGATGCCCCTGAAGGCCTATATCTTCAAATCCATGGATGGCAGCTATCAGAACAGCGCCATCATCGAGGGAAACGGCAGCTCCTTCCAAAGCGTGGAGTATCTGCAGCTCGACGGAGCGGGCGGTCAGGAGCTGGTGATCGGCTGGCAGGTCAGCAATCAGGTGACCAAGGCCGTCTCTGTCTACAGTCTGCGGCCGGACGGCATGATCGAACTGATGAACGCCTCCTGCACGGAGTACCGCTCTGTGGATATGGAGGGGGATGGGCGCAGCGAGCTGTTCCTGCTTCGCTTCAACGCGGAGGAGCAGACCGGCGTGGCGGAGCTCTATTCCTATCGGGACGGCGCCCTGGAACGTCAGCCTGAGGCCCAGCTTTCTCAGGGGATCTCGGCCATCAAACGGATTATCACCGGCTTTGTGACGGAGAATGTTCCGGCGGTCTTCGTGGCCAGCAGTTACGAAGAGTCCCATATCGTCACGGACGTGTTTGCGGTGCGGGACGGTGTGTTTCAGAACATCGCCTCCCGAAACGAGAACGGCATGGCCTCCACGGTGCGGGACTATTTCGTCTACGCCGCGGACGTGGATTCCGACGGGCTCATCGAGCTGCCCAATCCGGTGCCCCTGATGCCCACCACGGAGAGTGCCGCCTCCTATTGGGCCATTGAATGGTACAACCTGAATCTGGAAGGGGAGCGGATCAAGAAGCTGCGCACCTACCACAACTTCCAGGCCTCCGGCGGCTGGTACCTGGAGCTGCCGGACGAGTGGCGGAGCCTGGTGATCTACCGTGGCAACAACGTGGGAAGCGTGGCGGGTTACGTCTTTGCAATCTGGAACGAGCGGGGCGAGTCGGAGGAGCTGTTCACCATCTACGCTTTCACAGGCAGCCGCCGGGGAGAACTGGCCGAATCGGACGGCCGCTTTGCCCTGGGACAGAAGGGCGAGACCACCTATGCCGCGTCCCTGGGCGCAAAAGGAAACGACCTGACGGAGGAACGGCTGAGATCGCTTTTCCACTTTATCAAGATCGACTGGAACACCGGCGAAACGTAACGGAGGAAATATGAGAAAAGTACTGATTTTGGAGGACGAGGTCTCCATTCGCAGCTTTGTGGTCATCAATCTGCGCCGGGCAGGCTATGACGCCATTGAGGCGGGCACCGGCGCCGAGGCCCTGGAGCAGCTGAAAAACAACCCGGACGTGGGCGTGGCGATCCTGGACATCATGCTGCCGGATATCGACGGCTTTGAGGTCTGCCGCACCATCCGCGCCACCAACAAGACCATCGGCATCATCATGCTCACGGCCCGTACCCAGGAGATGGACAAGATCACCGGCCTGATGAACGGCGCCGACGACTATGTGACCAAGCCCTTCTCACCCGCAGAACTTACGGCCCGCATTGACGCGCTCTACCGCCGGGTGGGCGGAGATGAGCAGACCGACACCGGAGAACTGCGGCAGGGGCCCTTTGTGCTCAATACCCGCAATCGCTCCCTGGAGAAGAACGGGGTGCGGATCAAGCTGACCCAGGTGGAGTATTCCATCATGAAGCTGTTCATGCAGAACCCGGGCCGTGCGCTGTCACGGGAGGATATTCTTGCAAATGTCTGGGGCAGCGACTACGACGGCGAGCTGAAGATCGTGGATGTGAATATCCGCCGTCTGCGCATCAAGATCGAGGACGACACCGCAAATCCCATCTATCTGACCACTGTCTGGGGATTTGGATATAAGTGGAGCCTGTAAACGAGCCTTTGGGCGAAAGGAAGTGAGACCGTGAAACGAAAGATCACCGGCATTCAGAAGCGCTGGCTGCTCAACAACGTGAGCATTCTGATGGCCATCGTATTCATTGTGGTCATCGCCTACTCGGTCTCCATCTATGTCTACTACTATAACAACATGCAGGACAACCTGGTGAGCAAGGCCAGGACCACCACGGATTTTTTCAGCAACTATCTGGGACAGAGCTACAATGAGTTCTATCAGTCCTGCGTCACCTTCGCCCAGACCTTTGAGGATTCGAACCGGATGGAGCTGCAATTTATCAAGACCTCGGGCCGCCTGGTGGCGTCCTCCTACGGACAGTGGTCCGGGCAGGCACCGGGCACGCCGGAGATCCAGCAGGCTGTCTCCACCCAGCAGATCCAGACCTATATCGGTTCCGATCCGGACACGGGGGAGCGGATCATGGCGGTCTCCAGCCCCATGATCTATACCAACGGCGACGTCATCGGCATTCTGCGCTATGTGACGAGCCTCCAGCCGGTGGATCGGGAGATCCTGAAGAACGCCCTGTTCGCCATTGCGGTCGGCGTGGCCCTTATCGCCATGATCCTGTTGATCAGCCGCTATTTTATCTCCACCATCGTCCGTCCTGTGACGGAGATCACTGCCACAGCCAAGCGCATTGCAAACGGCAGCTATGGCGTGCAGATCCCCAAGCAGTTTGACGATGAGATCGGCGAGCTGGTGGATACCATCAACGACATGTCCACCAAGATTGCGCAGACAGAGAAGATGCAGTCTGAGTTCATCTCCTCGGTTTCCCACGAGCTTCGCACCCCGCTGACGGCCATCTCTGGCTGGGGCGAGACGCTGCTTGCCGACGGGGGAGACCCGGAGGAGAACCGGAAGGGCATCCAGATCATCCTGCGGGAGACCCACCGCCTCATCGGCATGGTGGAGGAGCTCCTGGAGTTCACCCGCATCCAGGATGGCAGATTTACCTTGAATGTCCGGACCTGTGACATCCGTTCCGAGTTTGAGGACACGGTGTTCATGTACGGCTCCCGGCTTCGTCAGGAGGGCATCGAGCTGGAGTATTTGGAGAACGACTCCGATATCCCCGAGATCCCCTGCGACGCTGAGCGCCTGCGTCAGGTCTTTCTGAATATTCTGGACAACGCCGTGAAGCACGGCGGCACCGGAAAGAAAATCACAGCGGAGATCCTGCGTCAGGAGCAGGAGATCCTGATCCGCATTCGGGACTTCGGTCCCGGCATCCCGGAAGCCGAGCTGCCCTATGTGAAGCAGAAGTTTTACAAGGGCTCCTCCAAGGCCCGGGGCAGCGGCATCGGCCTGGCGGTGTGCGATGAGATCGTCACCCTGCACAACGGCAAGCTGGAGATCGCTAATGCGGAAGGGGGCGGCACCTGCGTGAGCATCCGCCTGCCCATTGAAGAATCCTAGGAAGGAGAGGCGCTATGCCGGAAGAAAAATTCAAGACCCTCATCGGCGGTCAGGCTCTGATCGAGGGAATCTACATGCGCGGACCGGAGAAGCAGTCCGTGGTGGTCCGCAAGCCGGACGGAACGCTGGAACCCAAGGTGGAGGATCTGAAGCTGATCAAGGATCGCTACCCCATTCTGGGCTGGCCCCTGATCCGGGGCGTAGTCAATTTTGGCTCCTCCATGGTCAACGGAATGCGCTCGCTCATGTACTCCGCCTCCTTTTTGCCGGAGGAGGAGCAGGAGGAGCCGGATGCCCTGGGCCGCTGGATCGAAAAGCACTTCGGCTCGGACAAGCTGGAGCAGTGGCTCATCTATTCCGCTGCCATCATCGGCGTGCTCTTTGCCGTTGGCCTGTTCCTGCTGCTGCCCACCTTCCTGGTGGGACTGATCCGGCCCATCCACGGAAATCTGATCCTTCGCAATTTCCTGGAGGGCATTGTCAAGATCGTCATTTTCATTGTTTATCTGTCCCTGATTTCTCAGATGAAGGACATCAAACGGGTCTTCGAGTACCACGGCGCGGAGCACAAGACCATCCGCTGCTATGAAGCGCGGCTTCCGCTGACCGTGGAGAATGTGCGGCCCATGACCCGGAAGCACCCTCGCTGCGGCACCAGCTTCCTCTTTGTGGTCATCATCATCTCGATCCTGGTGGGCTCCGTGATCCAGACCCCAAACACGGCTCTGCGGATGCTGCTGCATCTGCTGCTTCTGCCTGTGGTGGTGGCGGTGAGCTACGAGTTCAATCGTCTGGTGGGCAGACATGACAATGTGCTGACCCGTGCGCTTTCGGCGCCGGGCATGTGGTTCCAGAACCTGACCACCCGGGAGCCGGACGACAGCATGATCGAGGTGGGCATCGAGGCCCTCAAGCTGGTCATCCCGGAAAAAGAGGGCGCGGACCGGTGGTAAAGAAGTATTCGGAGCTCTATCTGGAGGCGCGCCGCGCACTGCTTCCCACAGAGCCGGAGCGGGCAGGCTTCCTGGCAAGGGAACTGCTTGCCTGCGCGGCGGAGCGGCGGGTGGAGGAGATCCTGGCAAACCGGGAACTCTACGCCTCTGAGCAGACGGAGCGGAAGCTTTCGGAGCTCCTGGATCGGGCGCTGGAAGGGGAGCCCCTTGCCTACATTCTGGGCAGATGGCCCTTTCACGGCCTGGAGCTGACCATCACGCCGGATGTGCTGATCCCCCGGGACGACACAGAGGTGGTGGCGGAGCTGGCAATCCATGCGCTGAAGAAGGCCGGGACGGAGAAGCCCCGTGTTCTGGATCTGTGCACCGGTTCCGGCTGCATCGGCCTGGCCATTGCCTCGGAGATCCCGGATGCCCGGGTGACCCTGGGTGATATCTCCGACGCGGCGCTGCATGTGGCCAGGCAGAACATTCAGAATCTTTACATGACGGGCCGGGTGAAGGCCCTGAAGATCGACGCGACCCAAAGCCCGGATCCGTTTCTGGGGAAGTTTGACCTCATTACAGCAAATCCCCCATACATCACCACGGCGGAGATGGAAACCCTGGAGCCCTCCGTCCGGGATTACGAACCCCACCTGGCCCTCTGGGGCGGCGAGGATGGTCTGGATTTCTATCGGGCCATTCTGAGTGCCTATCGGCCGGTTCTCCGCAAGGGCGGGTTCCTTGCCTTCGAGGTGGGCGCAGGCCAGGATCAGGCAGTCTGCGCGCTGATCCAGAACCAGGACCTTGAAATTTTGAAAGTGAAACAGGATCTGGGCGGCATCCCCCGCGGCGTGCTGGCCTGGTTCCCGAGAGAGGAAGATTACTAATGGCACAGAAAAAGGCAAACTACGAAGCACCTGCTCCCGCATCGGACAAGAAGAAAGCACTGGAAACCGCACTGTCTCAGATCGAGAAGAACTTTGGCAAGGGCGCGGTCATGCGCCTGGGCGACAAGCCGGAGATGGCGGTGGACGCCATTCCCACTGGCTCCCTGGCATTGGACGCGGCCCTGGGTATCGGCGGCGTGCCCAGAGGGCGCATCATCGAGATCTATGGACCCGAGTCCTCCGGTAAGACCACGCTGGCTCTGCACATCCTGGCCGAGGCCCAGAAGCAGGGCGGCGAGGTGGCCTTCGTGGATGCGGAGCATGCCCTGGATCCGGACTATGCGGCTGCCCTCGGCGTGGACATCGATTCCATGCTGGTCTCCCAGCCGGATACCGGCGAGCAGGCTTTGGAGATCACGGACGCTCTGGTGCGCTCCGGCGCCGTGGACGTGGTGGTCGTGGACTCCGTGGCTGCGCTGACGCCCCGGGCGGAGATCGAGGGCGAAATGGGCGACAGCTTTGTTGGCCTGCATGCCCGCCTCATGAGCCAGGCCCTGCGGAAGTTGGCCGGCTCCATCGCCAAGACCAACTGCATTGTCATTTTCATCAACCAGATCCGTATGAAGATCGGTGTGCTCTACGGCAACCCTGAGACCACCACCGGCGGCAACGCTTTGAAGTTCTATGCCTCCGTGCGCATCGACATCCGGCGCATCGAGTCCATCAAGGACGGCGGCGAGATCATCGGCAACCGCACCCGGGCAAAGATCGTCAAGAACAAGGTGGCGCCTCCCTTCCGCGAGGCGGTGTTTGACATCATGTACGGCGAGGGCATTTCCCGCTATGGCGAAATGGTGGACATCGGCGCCCAGCTGGAGGTGCTGGAGAAGTCCGGCAGCTGGTACTCTCTGAACGGAGAGCGCATCGGTCAGGGCCGCGACGCTGCCAAGGCATATCTGAAGGAGCATCCCGAGGTGGCCGAACAGGTGGAGGCTGCCATCCGGGAGAACCTCTGGAAGCTCCAGGGAAGCCGCGCCAAGGCGCCTGCACAGGCTGCCGGCAAGGGCGTGGATGTGAGCGCCGACGACTTCGACGATGAGGCTTGATTCCCTCACGCCCATCCCCGGCCCCACGGGGCGCATCAAACTGCAGTTTGACTCCGGCCTGACCATGAAGGTCTACCCTGAGGTGATCTCCGACTGCGCACTCTACGCAGGCAAGGAGCTGACCGAGGAGGAGTTCTCCGCCCTCCAGGAGGCGGCCAGGCGAGCCTCTGCCCGGCAGCGGGCGGTGCGCATCGTCTCAGCCAGCGCGGTCTCGGAGCGGGAGCTCCAGCGCCGCCTGGTGCGGAAGGGGGAGGACCCGGAGGAGGCCAGGAAGACGGTGGGTTGGCTCAAGGACCTGAATGTGCTGGACGACAGCCAGGTTGCCCGGGACGTTGTGCGAAAGTGTGTCGCCAAGGGCTACGGACCGGGCCGCGCCCGGCAGGAGCTCTATGCCAAGGGCGTACCCAGAGAACTCTGGGAAGACGCCCTGGCGGACTACCCGGACATGGGAGAGGCCATCGACGCCTTTCTCCAGTCCCGCCTTCGGGGCGACAAGCCCGATCAGAAACAGATCCAGCAGCTCACCGGGGCACTGTCCCGGCGGGGCTACGGTTATGACGAAATTCGAACCGCTCTCCGGCGTTATACCGATGCGCTGGAGGAGGATTACCAATAAAAGGAGGCCATCCTATGGCCGCAAAAATCGGCTTTGTCAGCCTGGGCTGCGCAAAGAACCAGGTGAATACGGAGCAGATGATCTATCTGCTCCAGCAGGCGGGATATGAGATCCTGCCGGACCCGGACGGAGCGGATGTGGCAGTGGTGAATACCTGCGGCTTCATCGACTCCGCCAAGAGCGAGGCCATTGACAATATCCTGGTACTGGGAGAGCTGAAAAAAGCGGGACGCCTGGGCAAGATCCTGGTGGCTGGCTGCCTGTCCCAGCGCTATCAGGAGGAGATCCTCCGGGAGATGCCGGAGGTGGACGGAATCCTGGGCTGCGGCAGCTACTTTTCCATTGTTCCTGCTGTGGAGCAGGCCCTCGCCCAGGGAAAGCCGGTGTTCATGGAGGACATCGACGCGCCCCTGCCTGAGGCACCCAGGACGCTAACCACCCCGGAGCACTACGCCTATCTGAAAATCGCAGAGGGCTGCGACAACCGCTGCAGCTACTGCGTGATTCCCTTCCTGCGGGGACGCTACCGCTCCAGAGCCTTCGAGGATCTTCTGGAGGAGGCGCGGGGACTGGCCGCGGTTGGGGTCAAGGAGCTCATTGTGGTTGCCCAGGATATCAGCCGCTACGGCCTGGACCTCTATGGCAAGCGCTGCCTGCCGGAGCTGCTGCGCGCGCTCTGCAAAATCGAGGGCTTCCATTGGATCCGGCTCCATTACCTCTATCCCGATGAGATCACGGACGAGCTCATCGACGTGATCGCCTCGGAGCCCAAGATCCTCAAGTATCTGGACATTCCCATCCAGCATGTCAATGATGAGATCCTGCGCCGGATGAACCGGCGGGGCGACAGGGCCTTCCTGGAGGCGCTGCTCACCAAGCTGCGGGAGCGCATCCCCGGTCTGGTGCTGCGCACCAGCCTCATCGCCGGTCTGCCCGGCGAGGGCGAGGCGGAGTTTGAGGAGCTCTGCGACTTCCTGCGCCGTTTCCGCCTGGAGCGGGTGGGCTGCTTTGCCTTCTCTCCGGAGGAGGGAACTCCCGCAGCAAAGATGGAGTATCCGGATGCGGAGGTCGCCCAGGAGCGGGCGGAGATCGTCGCAGAGCTGCAGAGCCGCATCATGGACGCGTTCAACGAGAGCCGTCTCGGCACGGAGCTGGAGGTTCTCTGTGAGGGCTATGATCCGGAGCGGGAGCAGTACTTTGGCCGCAGCTATGCGGAGTCACCGGATATTGACGGCAATGTGTGGTTTACATCGGATGAGTCCGTTCCCACCGGCAGCTTTGTGACGATCCGCGTCACCGGCACTGTGGACGGCGAATTGATTGGAGGGGTTCTCAATGACGACTGCCAGTAAAATCACCCTGGCTCGGGTGGCGCTGATCCCTGTGTTTATGATATTCCTGCTTCTTGGCTGGAACTGGGTGGCTCTGGTCGTGTTTATCCTGGCAAGCCTGACGGACTTCGTGGATGGCTATGTTGCCCGGCACTACAACCAGGTCAGTGACTTCGGAAAGTTCCTGGACCCTCTGGCAGACAAGCTGCTGGTGGTGGCTGCCCTTTTGATTTTCCTCCAGTGGGGACGCATCCCCGCCTGGATGGTGATGGTGGTCCTCACCCGGGAGTTCGCGGTCACAGGCCTGCGCCTCATCGCGGTGCAGACCGGACGGGTCATCGCCGCCGGTTGGAGCGGCAAGATCAAGACCGCCAGCACCATGGTTGGCCTCTGCGTCATGATGGCTGTGAGCCATCCCGTGCTGGACGTCGTCATCTCCTGGATCATTGTGCTGACCACCCTGGTGTCCGGCGTGGAGTACTTTGTGGAAAACTGGGACGTTTTGGGTCTCAAGAAGTCTTGACACGGCCCTTTTGCCTGTGTTAAGATACGAAGGATCAATAAAGGATAAATCGCTGTGAACGAAAAGAGTAGCGCAGCTTTTGCCGCCTAAGAGAGCGTCCGTCGCAGGCTGAAAGCGGACGCGGCAGGCTGCTGTGTGAAGTGCATTCGGGAGCGAGGGCCTCGGCCTCGTCTACGCCGCGTTAAGGCGACAAGCGAGAAATCAGAGTGGAACCGCGAGCATTTGCCCGCCTCTTGAATAAAGAGGCGGGCGCTATTTTTGGAGGAAGCCATGCGACTGACGGAAACCATCCGCGCATATCAGAAAAACGATCCCGCAGCCAGGTCTATGCTGGAGATCTTCCTGCTCTACAACGGCCTGCACGCCCAGATCTATTATCGGATCTCCCACTGGCTCTATGAGCATCGATGTCTGTTCCTGGCCCGCTGGGTCTCCCAGAGAGCCAAACGGCGCACCGGGGTGGAGATCCACCCGGCAGCCAAAATCGGAAGACGTCTGGTCATCGACCATGGCACTGGCATAGTCATCGGCGCCACGGCGGAGATCGGGGACGACTGCCTGCTCTATCAGGGCGTCACCCTGGGCGGCACCGGCAAGGACACTGGCAAGCGCCACCCGACCCTGGGCAACAACATCATGGTGGGCGCCGGCGCAAAAGTCCTGGGCCCCTTCAAAGTGGGAGATAATTCCCGCATCGCGGCCAATGCCGTGGTGCTGCGGGAGGTGCCTGCCAACTGTACGGTGGTCGGCGTGCCCGGCCGGATCGTCCGCTACAACGGCGAAAAGCTGGATCAGATCCATACCCCGGATCCCATGATGGACCGGCTCACGGTACTGGAGCAGCGCATCCTGGAACTGGAAAAACAGCTTGATGAGAAAAAGGAGAAGGAACATGAAACTCTATAACAGCCTGACGAGAACCAAGGACGAATTTGTCACCCATGAGCCCGGAAAGGTGAGCATGTACACCTGCGGCCCCACGGTTTATCACTTTGCACACATCGGAAACCTGCGCTCCTATATCATGGAGGATGTACTGGAGAAGGCCCTGCGCTACGAGGGCTATGATGTGAAGCGGGTCATGAATATTACGGATGTGGGTCACCTGTCCTCTGACGCCGATGAGGGCGAGGACAAGATGCTCAAGGGCGCCCGGCGGGAGCACAAGACGGTTATGGAGATCGCCAAGTACTATACCGACGCCTTCTTTGCCGACTGCGGAAAGCTGAATATCAAGACGCCCGATGTGGTGGAGCCTGCCACCAACTGCATTGACGACTATATCGACATGGTTACAGTTCTGCTGGAAAAGGGCTATGCTTACAAGGCAGGCGGCAATATCTACTTTGATACCTCCAAGCTGGACCGGTACTATGTCTTCCAGGACTTCGACCAGGAGGATCTGGCCGTTGGCGTCCGGGATGATGTGGAGGAGGACAGCAACAAGCGCAATCGGGCGGACTTTGTTCTCTGGTTCACCAAGAGCAAGTTCGAGGATCAGGCGCTGAAGTGGGATTCGCCCTGGGGCGTGGGCTATCCTGGCTGGCACATCGAGTGCTCCTGCATCAGCAAGAAGCATCTGGGCGAGTATCTGGATCTGCACTGCGGCGGCGTGGACAACATGTTCCCCCATCATACCAATGAGATCGCCCAGTCCGAGGCGTACCTGGGGCACAAGTGGTGCACCCAGTGGTTCCATGTGCATCACCTGAACACCACCGGCGGCAAGATGTCCAAGTCCAAGGGCGAGTTCCTCACGGTTTCCCTTCTGGAAGAGAAGGGCTACGACCCCCTGTCCTACCGCTTCTTCTGCCTGCAGAGCCACTATCGCAAGGCCCTGGTGTTCTCCTATGAGAACCTGGATAACGCCCAGAGTGCTTATCAAAAGCTTGCAAGCCGCATTGCCGCCCTTTCAGATGAGGGTGAGCTGGATCAGGCGGCCTTTGACGCGGGCCGAGCCCGCTTCCTGGAAGCGCTGGACAATGATCTGAACACCTCCCTGGCCATCACCGCCCTGTATGACGTGCTCAAGGCTGATACCAACGACCATACCAAGCGCGCGCTCATCGGGGACTTTGACCGGGTCCTGAGCCTGGATCTTCTGAAAAAGGCCGAGGCACTGTCCGCGCCCAGTCAGGATGAGGACGCCGCTCGGATTGAAGCGCTGCTCAGCCAGCGAACCCAGGCCAAGAAGGAGAAAAACTGGGCCGAGGCGGACCGGATTCGGGACGAGCTCAAGGCCGAGGGCATCATCATCGAGGACACGCCCCAGGGCCCCAAGTGGCACCGGGCATAAAAACAAGGAGGAAACTCCATGAAACTCATGATTCTGGATGGAAACAGCGTCATTAACCGGGCGTTTTACGGTGTGCGGCTTCTGTCCACCAAGGACGGCGTCTTCACCAATGCCATCTATGGCTTTCTGAACATCCTGCAATCTCTGCGCAATGAGGAGCAGCCGGACGCGCTCTGTGTGGCTTTTGACCGGAAGGCCAAGACCTTTCGCCATCTGAAATACGACGCCTACAAGGGCACGAGAAAGCCCATGCCGGAGGAGCTTGCCCAGCAGTTGCCCATCATGAAGCAGGTCCTTGCCGCCATGAACATTCCCATCTATGAGCTGGACGGCTGGGAGGCGGACGACATCCTGGGAACCGCTGCCCGCATCTGCAAAGAACAGGACTGGCAATGCCTGATCGTTACAGGCGACCGGGACAGTCTCCAGCTGGTCCAGGATGGTGTCAATGTGAAGCTGGTCACCACCAAGGCCGGACAGACCGGCTCTGTGAACTACACCCCGGCCATTTTCCGGGAGGAATATGGCTTCGATCCCATCCATCTCATCGACCTCAAAGCCCTCTGGGGGGACTCCTCTGACAACATTCCCGGTGTTCCCGGGGTGGGGGAGAAGACCGGCAAGGAGCTGATCCAGCGCTTCGGATCCCTGGAGGCGGTCTATGCCAATCTGGACGATGAGAGCCTCAAACCTGCCGTACGCAAGAAGCTGGAGACAGGCAGGGAACTAGCGGAGCTGAGCTATGACCTGGCCACCATCCGTACCGATGCGCCCATCGCCTTCCGCCCGGAGGAGAATCTGATCCAGGAGCCGGATCAGGGGACGCTCTACGAGCTGTTTTTGAAGCTGGAGTTTGTCCGCCTCATTGACCGGTATCATCTGCGCCCGGCAGCGCCCAAACCCGCGCCCCAGGCGCAGACCCATCGGGCAGACGCGCTTCCCGCGCCGGAGACGCCCTGCGCGATCCTCTTTGCTCCGGACCTTTCCCAGGCTGCGGTGGCCTTTCCGGAGGGGAGTGTGCAGGTGGATGTGCAGGACCATCTGGAGGAGCTTCGCGCCTTGCTCTCCTCATCTGCAAGCAAGGCCTGCTGGGACTACAAGCAGCTGTGCCATACGGTGAAGGCGCTGGAGGCGCAGCTGCAGGGCTTCGATTTCGATGCCCTGGTGGCTGCCTATGTGCTGGATCCATCCGCTTCGGAGTACAGCATCGGAAAGCTCTCCGCCGCCTATCTCCAATCCCAGCCGGAGGAGGATCTGGCTGCCCAGGCCCAGGCGGTTTTTGCCCTGCGGGAGCCTATGCTGGCGCGCATGAAGGAACAGAGCCTGATGCAGGTCTATTCCGAGATCGATCTGCCCCTCTGCCCGGTGCTGGCCGGTATGGAGGAGCAGGGCGTTCTGGTGGACCGGAAGGCGCTGGAGGACTTCGGCGCCATGCTGGACGAGCGGATCCAGACGGAGCAGCGCTATATCTATGAGCTGGCAGGCGGGGAGTTCAATATCCTTTCCCCCAAACAGCTGGGGGAGGTCCTCTTTGAGAAGCTGGAACTGCCCGCTATCAAGAAAACCAAGACGGGCTACTCCACCTCCGCGGAGGTGCTGGAGAAGCTCCAGCGGGAGCATCCCATCATTCGCCGGATCCTGGACTATCGGATGCTGACCAAGCTCAAAAGCACCTACGCTGACGGCCTGTTGAAGGTCATCGCCCCGGACGGGCGCATCCACACTACCTTCCAGAATACCGTCACTGCCACCGGGCGGCTGTCCTCCACGGATCCGAACCTGCAGAACATTCCCGTGCGCACGGAGTTGGGCGCGGAGATCCGCCGCATGTTCGTGGCCAGGCCTGGCTGGGTCCTGGTGGACGCGGACTACAGCCAGATCGAGCTGCGGGTCCTGGCCCACATTGCGGACGACCAGCATATGCAGCAGGCCTTTGCCGCCGGGGAGGATATCCATGCGGTGACGGCCTCGCAGGTCTTCGGCGTTCCCCTCAAGGATGTGACACCCCTCATGCGGCGCAACGCCAAGGCAGTCAATTTCGGCATTGTCTATGGCATCTCGGATTTTTCCCTGGCCGCTGACATCGGCGTCAGCCGGAAGGAGGCCAAGGCCTATATGGATGCCTACCTGGAGAAATACTCCGGCATCCGGGCCTTTATGAGCAGCGTGGTGGAGAATGCCAGACGGGACGGCTATGTGAGCACTCTCTACGGCCGCCGCCGCTGGATCCCGGAGCTGCACAGCTCCAACTTCAACGTCCGCACCGGTGCGGAGCGCATCGCTCTCAACGCCCCGGTCCAGGGAACGGCGGCGGATATCATCAAGCTGGCCATGATCGCGGTGGATCGTTCCCTGCGGGAGGCTGGCCTGCAGGCAAAGCTGATCCTCCAGGTCCACGATGAGCTCATTGTGGAGGCTCCCGCGGAGGAAGCCATCCAGGTCTGTCAGATCGTCACGGAGCAGATGGAGCGGGTTGCGCAGCTGAAAGCGCCGCTCACTGCGGAGGCCCATGCGGCAGGAAGCTGGTACGACGCGAAATGAGTTCTTTTTTGATTCGCCCCATGGAGGAGCAGGATGTTTCTCAGGTGGCGGCGTTGGATGAGATCTGCTTCTCCGTGCCCTGGAGCAAAAAATCCCTGGCGGGGGAACTGGACAACGAGCTTGCTGATTGGCTGATCTGTCAGATCGATGGGGCAGTTGTCGGCTATGTTGGCGCACAGACGGTCCTGGACGAGGCGGATCTGATGAATCTGGCGGTCTCGCCGGATGCGCGCCGAAAAGGCATCGCGCAGGCGCTTTTGAAGGCGCTCATGGCGCGGCTCTATGACCGGGGCGCCCGATCTCTGACGCTGGATGCCCGTGTGGGTAACGTTCCGGCCCTCAGCCTGTACGAACGCCTGGGGTTCCAGGTGGTCGGACGCAGGAAAAACTATTATGAAAAGCCCCAGGAGGACGCATTCATTCTGCGCCGGAGCCTGGGGGAGGAAGAACAATGATCGTATTATCTGTGGAATCCTCCTGCGACGAGACCGCTGTCGCCTTGGTGGAGGATGGGCGGAGGGTCCTCGCGGACTGCATCTCCTCCCAGGTGGCGCTGCATCGAATCTATGGCGGTGTGGTTCCGGAAATCGCCTCCCGCAAGCATGTGGAGGCCATCTACGGCCTGGCAGAGGAGGCCCTTTCCCAGGCGGGCAAGACCCGGCAGGATGTGGACGCAGTGGCAGTCACCTTTGCGCCGGGCCTTATCGGCGCTGTGCTGGTGGGTGTGAATTTTGCCAAGGCGGCGGCCCTCGCCATGGAAAAGCCGCTGATCCCGGTCCATCACATTCGGGGGCACATTGCAGCAAATTATCTGGCGGATCCGGAACTGGAGCCGCCGTTCCTGGCCCTGGTGGTCTCCGGCGGACACACCCTGATCGTGGACGTGCAGGATTATACCAGACTGCATATTCTGGGTTCCACCCGGGACGATGCGGCAGGGGAGTGCTTTGACAAGGTGGCCCGGGTGCTGGGGATGCCCTATCCAGGCGGCGCAGCCCTGGATAAAATGGCCCAGACCGGGGATCCGGAGAAATACCCGCTGCCCCATGTGAAGATCGAGGACGCGCCCCTGGATATGTCCTTCTCCGGCCTGAAGACCGCTGCCATCAATCTGATCCACAATGCGCAGCAGAAGGGCGAGACTCTGGATGTTCCATCGCTCTGCGCCAGCTTCACGCGGGCTGTCTGCGAGATGATCGTGCCCCGGACCATGCAGGCCCTGGAGCAGACCGGCCACAGCCGTCTGGCAATCGCCGGCGGCGTGGCAGCAAATTCTGTCATCCGCGGCGCGTTCCAGCAAGAGGCTGCCCGGGTGGGCGCCCGGCTGACCATCCCGCCGCTGAGCCTCTGCGGCGACAATGCGGCCATGATCGGGTCCCAGGGGTATTATGAGTATCTTGCCGGGAACCTGGCCAGTCAGCGGCTCAACGGCTATGCGACCATGCCGGTGGATCGGGTGTGAGACACTTTTTTCCAATGCAGGATTCCGCTGGAATCCTGCATTGCTTTTCCCGAAAAAGTTGGACGGGAAACATAATTCTGAAAAAGTTATGGTAACCTTTTTTGCTCTTTCATCAATGAAAGCATTCGATTTCGGCCCCTGCGTCGAGGAAGGTCGAATCCCGCGAAAAGGGCTTGTCAGATGGGTTTGAGGGGTGTGGATAAAGCTGTGGAAGATGTGAATAACTCTTTCTTGCTGGGTGCAAAGCCTTCTTTTACGGTAAACACAGAGCCTGAATTATTATGGCAAAAACCATGAATGTGGTGGATTTGTTGCAGCAACGCCCACAAGATGTGGTGTTTTGCAGGAAACGGTGAATTGTGTGGATTTCTTGGCTCATTTGCGGTATTCGACAACTTTTCCCCGGCTGTTTCTTTGCGTGAAGGAGCAGCATCAATCTATGCAGATTCCAGGGCGGGAGAGGAAATCCCTGGTTTCCCCTTGACGAACCGGGGAAGCTGTGTTAAAATCACAAAGCTGGAATCAGAAACACGCTGGTGTGGCTCAGTCGGTAGAGCAGCTGATTCGTAATCAGCAGGTCGCCGGTTCGAGTCCGGCCACCAGCTCCAGAAAGACAGGTTAAAAATCCTACACTGTGAAAAAAGTGAGTGATTTCAAGACCTGAGAGGGCGTTTCAGTTCAGACTGAAACGCCCTCTAAATTTTCCTACATTTTTCCCAAAA
>Ga0079305_1000241_pt1 | contig 130025 bp, 121 predicted proteins | sample LMS_cellobiose_e_FD_79183 | JGI IMG/M metagenome (GOLD analysis project Ga0079305, IMG submission 79183) | Rumen-fistulated moose microbial communities from Alaska, USA - LMS_cellobiose_enrichment | ecosystem: Host-associated > Mammals > Digestive system > Stomach > Rumen fluid ...
CGCTTCAATCTCACTTCACAAAGTGTGACCCAGCCAAGTTACCTTTGCTGGTTTCGCTTTTCGCGTTTGTACGCTCACGTTTCCATGAGTGTACTCAAAAAAATTTTCAAGGGTTACTTCTGCCCATAAACCGGCTCCCAGAGCCAATCTACAAGCTTCTGTTCTTTCTCTCGTTGTTCATTTTTCAAGGTGCTGCTTGCCGGCTCTTGGCGGTTTTTGGCGCCGCGCTCACGAGACAGCTTAGTTATAATATCACGGCTGAAAGAATTTGTCAACACCTTTTTTAAACTTTTTTCTTGACCTCTTTACCGAAAATGCGACACCAATTTTGATGAATCCCGACGAATGCCCGCGAGGGCGCTGAATTCCTTGATTTTCCCGGCGTTTTAGGTTAAAATGGTGACTACTCTATTTTAACTAAAGGTGGTACCACAATGCCGATTAAGATTCCTGACAGCCTGCCCGCTTCAAAGATCCTCGAAAATGAGAATATCTTCGTCATGACCGAGTATCGCGCTCTGCATCAGGACATCCGTCCGCTGCGCATTGTGATCCTCAACCTGATGCCCAAGAAGATCGAAACCGAAACACAATTGCTCCGTCTTTTGAGTAACTCGCCGATCCAGGTCGATATTGAACTTTTGCAGACCAAATCCCATACCTCAAAAAATACCCCGTCCGAGCATCTCTTTAAATTCTATAAGACTTTTGACGAGATCAAGGATGAGCGCTTCGATGGGATGATCATCACCGGCGCGCCGGTCGAACAGATGGCTTTTGAAGAGGTCGACTACTGGGAAGAGCTCTGCACCATTATGGAATGGAGCAAGTCGAACGTCTGGTCCACCCTGCACATCTGCTGGGGCGCGCAGGCGGGGCTTTACTATCACTATGGAGTCCATAAATATCCGCTTGATGAGAAGATGTTCGGGATCTTCCAGCACCGGCTGCTGGTTGAAAACCACCCGATCACCCGCGGGTTCGATGAACTTTTCTTTGTGCCCCATTCCCGGCACACCACCGTCAAGCGGCGGGACATTGCAAAGATCCCGGAGCTTGAAATCCTTGCCAGTTCCGATAAGTCGGGAATTTACATGGTGGGCCGCCGGGATGGCAGGCAGTTTTTCATCACCGGCCATTCGGAATATGACCGGGATACACTGGCAAATGAATATTTCCGCGATCTCAAAAAAGGCTTACCAATCGGTATTCCGGAAAATTACTTCCCGGACAACGACCCGTCGAAAACGCCTCCTTATACCTGGCGCGGCCATGCGAACCTGCTGTTCTGCAACTGGCTGAACTACTACGTCTACCAGGTCACGCCGTATGATCTGGAAGAACTCCCGCCCAGCGATGATTAAAACCAAAAAAACAAGTCAAAAATCCTCTCAACGAAAGTTGGGAGGATTTTTTTATGAAGCGGATGGCTCTGATCAGCAAGCTCGATCTCGCGGTGCTGCTTGGCGTTGCGGTTTCGGTGCTGCTCGCGAATATCGCCGTGTTCGGACAGGAATGTACGCTGGTGCGTTCGGACGTGGTGCGTTTACATATTATGGCGGATTCCGACCGGGAGGCCGACCAGGCGGTCAAGCTGCGGGTGCGCGACCGGATTCTGGCGGATGTAGGCGATGTATTCGCCGGACCCCACAGTCAACAGGATGCGAAAAAAACTGCAAAAGCACATCTCGATGAGATCAAAGCCGCCGCCGAGGCGGAACTTGCGGCCTGTGGGGTGGATGCGCCGGTTCGGGTGGAACTGTGCAATATGTATTTCACGACCCGGCAGTATGAGCAGCTGTTCCTGCCGGCGGGAAATTACGATGCGGTGCGCGTGACCATCGGAAGCGGAAACGGCAAAAACTGGTGGTGCGTGATGTACCCGCCGATCTGCGTGCCGGCCGCAAACGCAGAAACCCGGGAGTTTCTGGATGAATCAGCGGAGATGGGAGAAATCCTGGAGCTCAACAACGAGCCGCTGTTCAAGCCGAAACTGGCAATTGTGGAGCTGTTCGAAGGGATTTTCAAAGAAAACCCGGATCATCCGGCGGCAGCTGCCGCACCTGCTGCCAAAGATGCTCCTCCATGCTAGCCATCCGCAGAAGCTCGGCCATATAGCGTTCCGGCGTGCTGGAAATTTTCTGCGCGGCCTGTGTGAGATACTCCGCGTCCCTGTCCTGTAATTCGATGGTAAACTGTTTCATTTTCTCCCTCCTTCCTTGTTTTACTTTATCGTATATTATATTACTTAATGAAGTTTAATTCAAAATTTATTTACTTTACAATATATTTGTGAGGTGAGCAAATGGGAGATCAAGACCTGAAGTATCGGAAACGCCTGTCGACTACCGTTGACAAGGGGATTTATAAAGCAATTTACAATTATTCCATCGACAGCGGCCTTCCGCTGTCCCGCCTGCTCGATACAGCGATCGGGGATTTTCTGGCAAAGAACAATATCCCGTTTGAAGTGGACGGGCCTTATAAAAAGGAACGTATCAAATAAAAGGCCAGCGGCTTTCGCCGCTGGCCTTTTTGGATCGCTGCCCTCCGGCAGCGATTGCGCTATCGCGCACTGCTGGACAAGGAGAAATCCCGCCGACATCGATTATGCAACGCTGCCTGTCCGGCGGTTTACGGCGCGGCCCTGCGGGCCGCGCATATAAAATCCGTTTGTCCGCTTTGCGCGCAGCGCATTTTCGCGCCGAGCGCGAAAATATGTCCCGCGTGCTTTTTATCGCGCGGCTCACTTCGTGGCATCTAAGCAGATTGCGCGCCGTTTCTGCCGAAGGCAGCTTTCACGGCGCGCATTACGAGCCGCAGCGAGTATTTCGGAGGCCAACCGCCGCAAGGCGGCGGCTCTTAGGCCGCAGATCGGGGCCGCGGGGTATCCCCGCGCGCATTCTTTGGTAACTTTCTTGTGCGCGCAAGAAAGTTACCCTGCGGAGCAAAAAAGTTTTTCAAAATTCTGATACAGAATCTTGTCGCTGCGCTCATCGGAAAGATTCAGATTGAGAAACCTTTCCAATTCCTGCACATGATCCCACATGGGGAAATCGGTGCCGAACAGAAAGCGGTCGTCGCCGAAGTGATCGATCATGCCAACGGCACGCGCCGGGTCGAGCGCGAACAGCGTGCTGGACGTATCAAAGTATACGTTGGGGCAATCATAAAGACACCCGGCCGCTTCGTTCCAGTTATTGTATCCGCCGAAGTGCGCCGCAATGCAGGTGAGCTTTGGAAATTGCCGCGCAATCGCCGCAAGCCGGTGCGGCGCCGAATAGGGGCGGAATTTATCGCCCGTGTGGAACAGGATCGGCAGGCCCGCCGCTGCGATTGCTTCATACATTGGAAGCGCGGCCGGGTCATCGATGTTGAATTCCTGAAAATCAGGATGCAGCTTGATCCCATGCAGGCCGAGCCCCTTGACCCGTTCGATCTCAGCCTCCATATTTCCATAGCCGGGGTGTATGGTGCCGAAACCGAAAAACTCCGGATGCACCCGGCATTTTTCAGCGACAAAATTGTTGATCATCTCGACCTGTTCCGGCTTGGTCGCGGTCGAACAGACCAAATAACGGCTCACGCCGATCTTCTCACCGCTTTCGATGAGCAGATGCGAAAGGCCGGTATGCTTCATCGAAATGCCATAAAAATTGCCGATATTTTTGGTCGCTTTTTCAGCGATCTTCTGCGGGAAAATATGCGCGTGCGCATCGATAATTTTCAGTTCCCGCCCATTTTTGTCTTTCATCCCGCAACTCCCCTTGCAAGTGATTTGAAAGAAGCCATCCGCCTGTAAGCGGATGGCTGTCTTTTCATCTGAATCGGCTTATTTCAGGCCGACAAGCTCTTTGGTATCGCGCGCGATCAGCAGTTCTTCATTGGTCGGGAGCACCCAGATCTTGACCTTGCTGTCCGGAGCGCTGACTTCCGCTTCCTTGCCGGAGCATGCAGGATTTTTTTCATCATCGATCTTGATGCCGAGCGCTTCCATCTCGCGGCAGATCATCCAGCGTGCACGGGCGGAATTTTCACCGATACCGCCGGTGAATACAAGCGCGTCAAGGCCGTTCATCGCAGCCATATAGCCACCGATGAATTTCTTGATCTGATATGCGAACATATCGAGCGTCAGAACCGCGCGTTCGTTGCCCTTATCAGCAGCGTCGGAAAGGTCGCGCATGTCGCTCGAGATGCCGGACAGGCCCAGGAAGCCGGATTTTTTATTCATCAGGTCGGACATCTGATCCGGGGTCAGGTGCTCCTTGTTCATCAGGTAGGTCACAACCGACGGATCGATGCCGCCGCTTCTGGTGCCCATGATGAAGCCGTCAAGCGGGGTGAAGCCCATCGAGGTGTCGACAACCGCCCCGTCCTGGATCGCGGCAAGCGAAGAACCATTGCCGAGATGGCAGGTGATGATACGGCTGCCCTTGACCGGGCTGCCGGAAACTTCAAAATACCGTTTGCTGACGAAACGGTGGCTGGTGCCGTGGAAGCCATAACGTCGAATGCTGTATTTCTCATAATATTCATACGGGACGCCGAACATGTAGGCTTTCGGCGGCATGGTCTGATGGAACGAGGTGTCGAAGATCGCGACCATCGGAGTCTCTTTGCCGAATACTTCCTGGCAGGCCTTCATCGCGGTGGCCTGCGGCGGGTTGTGCAGCGGGCCGAGCTCCGAGAACGAGAAGATGTCGTCGATGACCTGATCGGTGATCAGGGTGGAAGTTTTGTATTTCTCGCTGCCGTGCAGGACGCGGTGTCCGACCGCGGAAATCTCCTTCACCGTGTCGATGACCTTGCCTTCGCCTTCGGTCAGGGTTTTGACCAGCTCGAGAAACGCTTCCTTGTGGGTCGGGAAATCGACATCCCGGTCGATTTTGCGACCGTCCGCAGTCTTGTGGCCAATGTGGCCGCCCGCGCCGATCCGTTCGCAGTTGCCTTTTGCAAGCACGCTTTCATCGGTCATATCGATGAGCTGATATTTGAGCGACGAACTGCCTGCGTTGATAACCAGTACCTTCATTTTTTGTTTGCTCCTTCACCTTTTGTTGAATATGCTTGACAGCTTCACATACGTTTATATATTATTACACTATAATCAAAAATTCAAGTGCGCGTTGTAAAAAAATGCAATTTAGACAGGTGTTTTTCATGAAAGATACGATTATTGCAGGAATTGTTGCGGAATACAACCCGTTTCACAACGGACACGCCCACCAGATCGAAGCCACCCGCGCCGCCGGGGCAACCCATATCGTCGCTGTGATGAGCGGGAACTTCATCCAGCGCGGCGGGCCTGCCTGCGCGCCAAAGCACGTACGCGCCAACGCTGCCGCCGCCTGCGGCGCCGACCTTGTGCTCGAGCTGCCGCTCCCCTATGCGATGGCCACCGCCGAACGTTTTGCATGCGGGGCGCTTCAGGTGCTTGGCGGGCTGGGCTGCGTGGATGTACTTTCGTTTGGAAGCGAATGCGGCGACATCGACCTGCTGGTGAAGGCCGCCGAAGCGGTTTCCTCACCCTACTGCGACGAATATACCAAAAACCTGCTCGCTGACGGCATCACCTACGCCCGCGCGCGCCAGAAAGCGGTTGAGACACTTTACGGCCCGGAAGTGGCCGGCGTGCTCGAATCCCCAAACAACACGCTCGCGGTCGAATACCTCGTGCAGATCGGTATGCAGGGGCTGAAGCTCTCTCCGTTTACCGTAATGCGCACCGGGGCGGCGCACGACGCGCAGGCTCCAAGCGGCAGGATTGCCGCGGCTTCCCATCTGCGCAATCTGCTCGATCTCGAGGGGATCGAGGCGATCGCCCCATTCGTACCGCAAGCGGCGTTTGCGGTCTATCGTTCGGCTGCGGCTGCGGGGCTCGCGCCATTCGGTTCCCACAGCCTCAACACCGCTGTTCTTTCCGCACTTCGTACGATGGAGCCCGAAGCCTTTGCAGCGCTGCCCGACATCTCCGGCGAGGGACTTGACAACCGGCTCCGCGACGCGGTAAAAAACGCGGTCTCGCTCGATGAACTGCTTTCGCTCGTCAAGACCAAGCGCTACCCGCTTTCCCGCATCCGCCGGCTCATCTGGAACGCCTACCTGCGGGTGGATGCGCAGCTGATGCGCACGCCGGTACCCTATCTGCGGGTGCTCTCCTTCAACAAGCGTGGACTGGAAATTCTCTCGGCGGCAAAAGCCGCCATGCTGCCGGTATCCCATTCGCTTGCGAAGCTGGAGGCGCTGGGCGGGGACTGCGAACGGTTCGCAAAACTCGAAGCAAGCGCTGCCGATCTATATACCCTTGGGCTCCCAACCGTACAGCCCTGCGGGAGCGACTACCGGCAGAAAATTTCGGTTCGATGAACATCCGCATAAACAATATATCATGTTTAAAATCAGATCTATTTGTTGAAAATATTTGTGCGATATGGTATAATACAAATACAAGAAGATGACCACGGGATGATTTTACCGACAGATGGGAGGCTTTCGCTATGACTGGTTCTTCGGTGATTCTGCGTTCAACCAACAACCCGGCGCTGGAAATCAGCGCGGTCCCCGGGCATTTTGTGAAGCGTCATTGCCACGTCAACTACTACATAGACGTCACCAACATGCAGCATGATCACATGATGGCCCGTGAGGCGGGCATCGCGCTCGCGGAAATTTATGTCTATGACCGGCCGGTCGACACCATCCTCTGCATGGACGGCAGCGAGGTGATTGCCGCCTTCCTTGCGCAGCGCCTCTCCAAAAATGAGATGCTCTCGATGAACCGCATGAAGGATATCCACATCGTCACGCCCGAATCCGATCCGAACGGCCAGATGATTTTCCGTGATAACCTCCAGCCAAAGGTGAACGGTCACAATCTGCTTCTGCTCATCACCACCGTCACCACCGGCCGCACCATCCGCAGGCTGGTCGAATGCGCTAAATATTACGGCGGCAACATCATCGGCGTAGCCGCTATTTTCTCCTCGATCGACGAGATTGACGGTATCCCGGTGCAGCACCTGTTTTCCGCCGCCGACCTTCCCGATTTCGCGGTCTTTTCCCACAGCGAATGCCCGGCCTGCCGGGATAAGGTGCCCATTGACGGGCTGGCAAACAGCTTCGGAATCTCGCGTGTAAACTGAAAACATCCCCCGGCCAAGGCCGGGGGATGTTTTTTTGTTTATTCGGTGAATTGGCGGCGGGAATAGAGCCGCAGCGCCACGAAATAGGAAACAATGAGCAGCCCTGCCGAAACCAGATAGAGCGACGCGGATTGCGGCGGACCCGACACGCCGAAACCGGTTGAGAGGGCCAATACGGTGCCGCCGCCCATAAAAGCGAGCATATAAAGTCCCATAACCCACCAGCGGGCCTTCATGACGCCGAGATAAAGCACCAGCGGCAGGACAACCGCGGCAAAGACCGCGCCGAGCAGAAACAGGACCGGCAGCGCGCCCATGGCGCTTTCCAGCTTCTGTGAAGCCGGGAACAGTCCGATCACCAGGTTGATGAGCCCGATCAGGAGATGCGCCGCCAGCAGGACGGCCAGGGCATAGAGGTATTTCGCCTGCACGACCTGTTTGCGGCTGACCGGCAGGGTTCCCAGCAGGTAATTGCCCTTGCTCGCCTCATCGTAGGACATTGGGCCGTACACACCCATGTACAGAAAGATCATATAGCCGAATGAGATCATCCGCATGTCCGCCGCAAATACCAGCAGGAACAGCAGATACAGGACCAAAACCTTTCCAAGGCTCAAAAGTTTGAGAAAGTCCATTTTGACAAGCTTTTGCACATTTCCCATCAGGACTTCCCCCTTTCCATTTTCGTGTAATTGATAAAGATATCTTCGATCGTGGGTTTTTCATAAATGGCTTCGTCCCCAAGCAGCTCATGGATTTTCCGCGGGCAGTCGCACAGCCCCCGGAACCCAAAGTCAGACCGCTCCACATCGATCATATTTCGCTCAATTTCCGGGGTGAGCAGTTCGATGCGGGCCTTCACCACCCGGTGCGATTCAATCAGGCTGTCTTTGTCCTGGGAAAGGATCAGCCTGCCGCCGTGCAGAAAATGCACATAGTCCGCGATTTTGTCGAGGTCGGAGGTGATATGGGTGGAAAAGAAAACAGTCACGCCTTCCCGCTGCATCTCGTCCGCAAGGATGTCGAGAATCTCCTGCCGCACCAGCGGGTCGAGGTTTGCGGTGGGTTCATCCATCAGGAGCAGACGCGGATGATGGCTGAGTGCAACCGCCAGCGCAAACTGTTTCTGTTTGCCTTTGGAAAGGTCTTTATACTTCTTATTCAAATCGAGCGAGAACCGTTTCGCATAGTTTTCAAACGCGGATTCCTCCCAATCGGAGTAAAACGGAGCGACCATCTTTTTGATGTTTTTAAGCTTTGCCTGGTCAAGATAACCGGGCTGTTCCCCAATATAGCTGATCTGTTCTCGGATTTTTTTCCCATCCCGATGGGAGTCGAGCCCGAATACCGAGATGGCGCCTTCATCCGCGTAGATCATATCCATGATCAGTTTGAGCGTGGTGGTCTTGCCCGCGCCGTTTTCCCCAATGAAGCCGGTGACATATCCTTCCTCCACCGCGAATTCCGGCAGGCTGAGGGTAAAGCGGCTTTTGGGAAAGGTTTTGCGCAGAGCGCTGATTTCAATCACATTCATGGTTTATGTTTCCTCCCTGAATAGTGTTTCGGTGATCTCCTGCAGCTCTTCCAGGCGCAGGCCGATCGATTTGGCGGCGTCCACCGCTTCGGACAGCTTCGCTTCAATCTGGCTCATGGCCACTTCGCGCAGCCGGTCCAGGTTTGCGAGCGAGACAAAGGTCCCTTTCCCCGGTGTGGTGGTGAGAAAGCCGTCCGCCTCCAGATCGTCGTAGGCGCGCTTTGTTGTGATAATGCTCACCTTGAGCTCTCGCGCGAGATAGCGGATCGAGGGCAACGGCTCGCCCTGCGTGAGATTTCCCGCGAGGATTTCATTTTTGATCTGCTCCTCAATCTGCTCATAAAGCGGCCGCGCGGATGCGTTTGAGATGATGATGTTCAATTGACCGCCTCCATCGTTTTAACTGTATCTATATTATATATACAGTTATATAATTTGTCAATAGGAAAAAAGTAGAACCGCATGCCGAGGGGGTACCCTGCATGCGGTTCTTTTCTTCAGTCCATCAGGGAGACGAACCGGAGTGCCTGTAGTATAGCACAAGCATCCTCCAAAAAATATAACCGCATTTGCAACCAAATGCGGTTATATTTTTCATGCCAGAATACCGGTATAATGGCAGCAGACAACAACGAAGGCCGGAGTGACAGCATGTTTGAGGTAAGCTCGGATTTTCTCAAAGCGAATATGCCGCGCACCATCCGTTTCACCGAAAAGCTCTTCGCGGAGCTCAGCGAGGTCGCGCAGCGGGAGGACGTTTCCTTCAACATGCTCGTGCTGCAATGCTGCCGCTACGCGCTCGACCATATGCGTAAAGACGATGAATAGCAAAACGTTCCGAAAAACGCAAGCGTCAAGATGAACGGGCCTGCGGCCCGCGCTTGCCTTTTCCTTCCCGTTTTGCAGCGATACAGACAAGGGCGGAAAGCACCAAAGTGCTTTCCGCCCTTTTAAAATCCGTTTGTCCGCTTTGCGCGCAGCGCATTTTCGCGCCGAGCGCGAAAATATGTCCCGCGCGGTGAGCGCGGCAGGCTTCGTCTTGTCTGCAAGGCGCTGGGCTGGGGGATTTTCAAGGGGGCCGCAGGGGTCCCCTTGAATGCCCTTCTTTGGGTACTTTCTTGGGCAAGCAAGAAAGTACCTCGTCGGCGCGCGAAGGGCGCACCCCGCGCCGGGCAGGCGCTAAATCTTCACAATGTCCACCAGATCCACGTCGTCGATCGTCTTTTTCATCATCAGGCAGTTGGCGAGCGCGTTGGCCGTATCGAGCGAGGTCAGGCAGGGGATCGAAAGCTCGACCGCCTTGCGGCGCATCTGCACCGAATGACGTGCGGGCATACGGCCTTTGGCGGAAGTCGAGACGATATAATCGAGCTTTCCGCTTTCGACCAGATCCATCACATGCGGATGATCGCCGTCCATTTTGCGCACTACATTCGTGGCGATCATGTGGCGGTTGAGCACCGATGCGCAGCCCGGCGTCGCATAAAGAGTGAAGCCCAATTTCTCAAATTTCTCAGCGAGCGGGATCATCTCCTGCTGGTCGGAATCCTTAACGGTGAGCAGCACGCCGCCATTTTCAGCAGTTCTCTTGAGCTTATAACCCGCGGCGACCAGCCCTTTGAGCAGTGCTTCCTCAAAGGTTTTGGCGATACCGAGCACCTCGCCGGTGGATTTCATTTCGGGCCCGAGCGCGGTGTCCACGTCATGCAGCTTTTCGAAGGAGAAAACCGGAACCTTAACCGCAACGTAGTCGCCCTCCGGATAGAGGCCGGAACCATAGCCCATCTCACAAAGTTTGTGCCCGAGCAGCAGCTTGGTTGCGATGTCCACCATCGGCACGCCGGTCACTTTGGAGATATATGGGACGGTGCGCGAGGAGCGCGGGTTGACCTCGATGACGTAGACCTCGTTGTTGTAAATGACATACTGGATATTTACAAGACCCACCACCTTGAGCTCCCGCGCGAGCCGGCCGGTGTAATCGATGAGGGTCGCCTTGATCTTCTGCGAAAGGGTCTGCGCCGGATAGACCGAGATTGAATCGCCCGAATGCACGCCCGCGCGCTCAATGTGCTCCATGATGCCCGGGATCAGGTAATCCTGGCCGTCGCAGATCGCGTCGACCTCAATCTCCTTGCCCATCATGTATTTATCGATGAGCACCGGGTTCTCGATGTTGTGGGACATGATGATCCCCATGTATTCGGTCACGTCCGCATCGGAATAGGCGATGATCATGTTCTGGCCGCCAAGCACGTAGGACGGCCGCAGCAACACCGGATAACCGAGGCTGTTCGCGGCGGCGAGCGCCTCCTCGGTGTTCATGACCGTATGCCCCGCCGGACGCGGGATACCGCACCGCTCCAGCACCTGATCGAACCGCTCACGGTCCTCCGCGGCATCGATGCTGTCCGCGCTGGTGCCGAGGATGTTCACACCCTTTTCCACCAGGTGCTTGGTCAGCTTAATGGCGGTCTGGCCGCCGAACTGCACCACAACGCCCCACGGCTTTTCGGTTTCAATGAGGTTGTCGATGTCCTCCGGGGTCAGCGGGTCAAAATAGAGCCGGTCGGAGGTGTCAAAGTCAGTAGAAACGGTTTCGGGGTTGTTGTTGGCGATAATCGCCTCGTAACCCTCCTCCTTAAGCGCCCAGACGCAGTGTACCGAGCAGTAGTCGAACTCGATGCCCTGGCCAATGCGGATCGGGCCGGAGCCGATCACCAACACCTTTTTCTTGCCGGTGGGGTGATGCTGGAGGAATTCCGCCGCTTCGTTCTCCTGATCGTAGGTCGAGTAGAAATACGGCGTTTCAGCCGAAAATTCCGCCGCGCAAGTGTCGACCATCTTGTAGGAGGCGAAGCGTTTCCAGGCGGGATCAATTTTGCACCCGGAAAGCTTTTCCGCCGTCTTATCAAGGAAACCGTACTTCTTGGCAATTTTATATTTCTGCTCGGTGAGCGGGCCGTCCGCCAGATAGGATTCGAGATCGACGAGGTTTTTGAGCTTTGCCAGGAACCAGTGGTCAATCATGGTGATTCCATGGATCGTTTCAGCCGGGATACCGCGCACAAGCGCCTCGTAGACCACAAAAATCCGCTCATCGTCGCAGTTATGCAGCAGAGCGACAATCTCATCGTCGGTTTTGTCCTTCAGCTTTTTGTAATCCAGGGTGTCGAGCCCAAGCTCGATTGAGCGGACCGCCTTCATCATCGCCTGTTCAAACGAGGTACCGATGGCCATGACTTCTCCGGTCGCCTTCATCTGGGTGCCGAGCGTCCGTTTGCCGTAGACAAATTTATCAAACGGCCATTTCGGGAATTTGACGACAATATAGTCGATGGTCGGCTCAAAACAGGCATAGGTCTTGCCTGTGACAGCATTGATAATTTCGTCGAGGGTGTAGCCGATCGCAATTTTGGCCGCGACCTTCGCGATCGGATAGCCGGTCGCCTTGGACGCGAGCGCGGACGAACGCGAAACCCGGGGATTCACCTCGATGACCGCGTATTCGAAACTGTCGGGTTTCAGCGCGAACTGGACGTTGCAGCCGCCCTCCACGCCAAGCGACCGAACAATCGTGATCGCTGCCGAACGAAGCATCTGGTACTCTTTGTCAGCCAAAGTGACGGCAGGCGCGACCACGATCGAGTCACCGGTGTGCACACCGACCGGGTCGAGGTTCTCCATCGAACAGACGGTGATGGTGTTTCCCTTGCGGTCGCGGATGACCTCGAATTCGATTTCCTTCCATCCGGAAATGCATTTTTCAATCAGCACCTGGGTGATGGGCGAAAGGCGCAGGCCATTGCGCGAAATTTCGCGCAGCTCGTGTTCGTCGGCCGCGATTCCGCCGCCGGTGCCGCCGAGCGTGAAGGCCGGGCGCACGATGACCGGATAGCCGATCTCCCCGGCGAAAGCTACCGCGTCATCGATCGTGGTAACCACCTTTGACGGGATACAGGGCTGGTTGATCGTCTGCATGGTGTCCTTGAAGATCTGGCGGTCCTCCGCCTTGTCGATCGTTTCCGGATTCGCGCCGAGCAGCTTGACATTGTGCTTTTCGAGGAAGCCCTCCTTCGCCAGCTGCATCGAAAGGGTAAGACCGGTCTGGCCGCCGAGCGTCGAAAGCACGCTGTCCGGCTTTTCCTGCTTGATGATCCGTTTGACCACATCGAGGGTCAGCGGCTCGATATAGATCTTGTCAGCCATCGCCTTGTCGGTCATGATGGTTGCGGGATTCGAGTTGACAAGGACGACCTCCAGGCCTTCCTCCTGCAGCGCGCGGCACGCCTGGGTGCCCGCGTAGTCGAATTCGGCCGCCTGGCCGATCACGATCGGGCCGGAACCGATCACCAGTACCTTTTTGATATCTTCACGTAACGGCATCTCAGTTCCCGCCTTTCTGTGCTTTCATAAGTTTGACGAACCGGTCGAACAGATGCCCGGTGTCGTTCGGGCCGCCGCAGGCCTCCGGATGGAACTGCACGGTGAATATCCGGCCGTCCAGATAGGAAACGCCCTCACAGCTTTGGTCATTCGCGTTCAGATGGGTGACTTTCCCCACTTCCTGCGGGACCGTATCTCCCAACACCTCAAAGCCGTGGTTTTGGCTGGTGACATAGGTCAGCCCGGAGCCCAGGCTGATAACCGGCTGGTTGCCGCCGCGATGGCCGTACTTGAGCTTGGCGGTTTTCGCGCCCTGCGCGAGCGCCATCAGCTGGTGCCCCAGGCAGATACCGAATACCGGCAGGCCGATCTGCGCGATTTCTTTCAGGTTTGCAATGACCTCCCGATCCTCAGAAGGGTCGCCCGGGCCGTTCGAGAGCATTACCCCGTCGTAGCCGCCCGCTATGATATCCGCGGCGGTGGTCAGGCAGGGCAGCACCGTTACGTTGCAGCCCCGCGCGAGCAGCGAACGGCGAATGTTGCGTTTATAGCCGTAGTCGAGAAGCGCGACCTCGAACTGCGGATCGCCGCATTCGTATTTCACCGGTTTTTCGACCGAAACGCTGCGGATGGCATTTTTGATCGAAAAGCTGTTGACCGTTTTCAGAAGTTCTTCCTTTTTGGCATGCACATCCTCAGTGGTGATCATCCCGTTCATCACGCCGTGTTCCCGCAGCTTGCGGGTCAGGGCGCGGGTGTCGATGTCATAGATGCCCACAATCCCATGTTCCTTCAAAAACCAGTCGAGCGTGTGCTCGCAGCGGAAGTTGCTCGGGACCTCGCACCATTCGCGCACGATATATCCCCGCACATAGGAGCTGGACGATTCGCCGTCCTCGCTGTTCACGCCGTAGTTGCCCACGAGCGGGAAGGTCTGGGTGACGATCTGCCCGAAATAGCTCGGGTCGGTCAGCGTCTCCTGATAGCCGGTCATGCCGGTGGTAAAGACCACCTCGCCCACGGTGGTGCCCCGGGCGCCCATCGAAAGCCCCTCGTAAACGGTGCCGTCCGCCAGCAGTAGATAAGCCTTGTCGTGATTCTGTAGTATCTGCATAAACGCCTCCATCTTTCTGATTACCAGAAACGGTATCTCCCGATTCAATTTTTTGTCTGCCGCCTTATCCCACAATCGGCGGAATGGCCGCAGTGATGTCGTTGCGCATCCGGATCGCTTCGTCGCGCGCCGCCCGCGCAAAGTCCGCTTGGGCGCCGGCTTTTTTCCAGGCGGTAAGGATCGCGCGCGAGGAATTCACGATCGCGCCGAGCCCATTTTGATCGAACGCGCCGGCCACATCCTGCGCGCCGCCTCCCTGCGCGCCGTAGCCCGGCACCAGGAAAAAGGTGTGCGGAAGCTTCGCGCGCAGCTCGGAAAGCTGCGCCGGCCAGGTCGCGCCGACCACAGCCCCGACCTGCGAGTAACCATAGGCATTGCAGGTGGCCTCGCCCCATTTTTCGCACATCATCCCCATCGTTTCATAGACTGTCTTATCACCGATCATCTGATCCTGCAGCTCGCCGGACGACGGGTTTGAGGTTTTGACCAGCACGAAGATCCCCTTGTCCGGGTTGCCCGCCATTACGCCCACCAGCGGCTGGATGCCGTCGGTGCCAAGATATCCATTCACCGTCAGCGCGTCGGCGCCGAACGGCGTGCATCGGACGCCGTCGATATCAAGCTCCCCGAGGTGCGCTGCCGCATAGGCCTGCATGGTCGATCCGATGTCATTGCGCTTTCCGTCGGTGATGACGTACATCCCCTTCTCCCGCGCGTATTCAATCGTCTTTGCAAGGCATTTTACGCCGTGCCAGCCGAGCGCTTCATAATAGGCGCACTGTGGTTTCACCGCGGGTACAATATCGCAGACCGCGTCGATGATTCCCTTGTTGAAAGCGAGATATGCCCGCGCCGCGCCGCGGAGGGTTTTACCGAATTCGGCAAAGGCCTCGTCCTGAATCTGCCGCGGGATATAAGAAAGCGTCGGGTCAAGCCCCACAACGGTTGGATTTTTTGTTTCAATGATCCGTTCGATCAGCTTTTTCATTTCAGCGCTCCTTTTCGTCGTCGGTGTATCGGTAGGACGGCTTGCCGTCCAGATAGGTATACTTTACTTTCCCAATGAGCTGCGCGCGGTTAAAGCAGGTGTTCTCCGCCTTTGAGTGCATCCGGCGCTTGTCCACTGTCCAGCGCTCCTCTGGGTCAAACAACACAAAATCCGCCGGGGCGCCCGGCGCGAGACTGCCCGCCTCGATCCTGAGCAGCTTGGCGGGCGCGATGGTCATCATCTCAATCAGCCGTGAAAGGGTGATCACACCCGGCCGCACCAGGTGGGTGAGACCCAGCGCCAGCGAGGTCTCCAGCCCGGTCACGCCGTTGGGCGCCGTGAGGAAATTCTGCTTTTCCTCCTTCGCATGCGGTGCGTGATCGGTAACGATGCAGTCGATCGTGCCATCCGCGATCCCCTCAAGGATCGCCAGCCGGTCGGATTCTTCCCGCAGAGGCGGGGCCATCCGGAAATTTGCATCCCGGCCGAGCAGCATCTCATGGGTCAGGGTAAAATAGTGCGGCCCGGTCTCGCAGGTCACCCGCACGCCGCGCCGTTTCGCGTCGCGGATCAGCGCGACAGCGCCTTTCGTGCTGACATGCGCAATGTGCACATCCGTGTCCGAGGCCGCCGCCAGCGCGATCGCCACAGCCGTGCTGCAGTCCTCGCTCGCGCGGTCGACGCCCGGGACATCCAGCCGCCGGCTGACTTCTCCAAGGTGCATGATACCTTTGTTGGTGATATCAAGATCCTCCGCGTGGCAAATGACCAGCAGGCCCTTTTCCTGCGCCTCCCGGAGTGCTTCCAGCAGCAGGCGGTTGTTCTGCACCGGGCGCCCGTCGTCCGAAATGCCGGCCGCGCCCGCCGCTTTAAGCGCGGCAAGATCGGTGCGTTCGCCGCTTTGCAGCCCTTTGGTGACCGCCGCGATGGGGTAGACCTTTGCTTTGGCGTTCTCAGCCTTCTTTTTGATATAAGAAATGACTTCCGGGCAGTCGCAGACCGGGTTGGTGTTCGGCATGCAGGCCACCGAAGTGACCCCTCCCGCGGCCGCGGCCGCGCAGCCGGTGAGAATGTCCTCCTTGTGGGTGTAGCCTGGGTCGCGCAGATGCACATGCATATCCACCAGCCCCGGCGCAAGGATAAGACCCGCCGCATCAAGCACCGGGCAGGTCGATTCGGCAGCAAGAGCGCCGATCCCCGCAACCCTGCCATTTTCAATTTTCAGGTCGCAGACCGCGTCAATCCCCTGAGAAGGATCGCATAGACACGCGCCTTTGATCAGCAGTTGGTTCATAAGAGCCTCCTTACAGAATCCGGATAAGAAAATACCTACCCATTAAAAATGGATAGGTAATCATAAATGCAAAAGCAAATGGGAAAAGAACGGCTGCATGTAAAGCAGGCATTTCGGTTTTGCATGAACAATCCCCATCACTGTGCGTACTCCTCCGTCTTTGCTTCTTTTTGAATAATTATACATTGCTTTTCCCGTTTTGTCTAGCTGTCAAATCGATGTTTTTTTGCTGATTTCTCGAAAATCTTTTGTGCTCTATCACGTTAGTATGACTTTTTCAGTCCAAACCCTGCGCAACATATCCAGAAGGAGGGGTACTGAATGCAATATTATTCAAAATCTCCAACTGGTATGCATGTTTTTCCAAGTTTTGTGCATTTTTATTCACAATATTCAATTTTCCGCTCCGCAGCGCCAGATAGAGCTCCGGCAGTTCCTCCAAACCGGACGCCTTTGCGAACGGTTTTCCATTGACTCCATAGAGGAAGTTCCCACTGAGGGCCGGATCTCCCGGATAAAGCGCCGACAGATCCTCAAACAGGCGCTCGTCCCCGAGCATATCGTAAACATAGCGGTCCAGCAGAATCAGATCCGCCGTACCGTTTTTGATCTCGTTCTGCAGCTCCCCGAACAGTTTCGAGGTCTCTCCCGGCTGGCCGTGCGCGGCCGGAAATTCATACACCTTCAGGTTGATTCCGCCGTCCGCGTCGTCCGGCGCATAACCCAAAAACTGGCTGGTGAGCGCATCCTTCTGCTCCACAGAAAGGTATCCGCGCACAGCGACCAGCACCACGTTCCCGGTTGTATCCGGTCCGGCGGTGTAGTAATAGCCGAGCCCCAACAGGACCAATAGGACAATACCGACCACGATCATCCCAAGGTGCCGTTTGCCGCGGATTTTTGTCTCTTTCTGCAGTTCGTCCATCTGGATCCTCCTCTGGTGCGAAGCCGATGCCCACATGGGGAAAGGCGAGCCGCCCTTCCCCATGGACTACATCCGTCTGGGGCCGGTTGTTCTATGCAATCAATCTTTGATTGGCTTCATCGTGGGGATTAGAAGCCACTCACTTATGCTTTTCGTCATATTCCCTCGCAAGCCCCTTTCTCAAGCCATTTTTCATGGTTCTGACATATACAAGTCGATGTAATTCTTCACTCAATTTGTTGCGATTGGCGTAAGGTCTGGCGTATTTTGGCGTACGCTCAAAATCTGCCCAAAGTATCCATCCAGCGTGTCGAACTCCTTCTTTTTCAGATCTTTCGTCGCATCCGCGTAAATGTTCATCGTCGTGGAAATATCAACATGACCAAGAACATCCTGAATGACTTTAATATTCACGCCGGCCTCGCACAGCCTTGTGGCAAATGTGTGCCGAAGCGAATGACAGCTGAAAGGGGGCAGCAGCGTCGGCTCTTTCTTGCCTCTTGCCTTCAAAAGAACTTCATCGTTACAATCCCGTATAATTCTTCGAATTGCTTTGTTTAGCGTCCCTTGATGTTGCGCACCGCCAAAGCGATTGACAAAAATAAAATTCGTAAATCCGTCGATCAACACTTGGCAGCGAATGCCGGCTTCCTCCTGATATTGTTTTTCCAGTAGAAAAGCTTCCTTCACAAAGTCCATCATGGGAATCGTTCTCTCACCAGCGACTGTCTTCGGGGTATTGATACTAAAAGTCAATTTTTTTGATCCTCCATCGCCTTTGTTGTAATAAATCAACGTGTGATTTACACTGATTAGGCCTTCGTCCAAATCGATATCATCCCAACGCAACCCGACCAATTCACCAACACGCATCCCCGTTCCCAACATAATTGCGAAGACTGGATACCAGTGGTTATATTTCGGCGTGCGTTTGAGAAAGTCGATGAACAGTTCCTGTTCGGCAACGGTCAGAGCCTTCCGCTTTTCTCTTTGAAAGTTGTGGGATTGCTTGAGCTCCTTAAGCACATTATCCGTTGGGTTCAGCCGAATGAGTCCGTCATCCACGGCCAAAGCGAACACCTGATGCAAAATGTTGTGGACATTATCAATGGTGGAGATTTTCAGGACCTTGTCGTCAGCCATGTTATTGTAAAACCGCTTGACGTCTGTTTTCCGAACTGCCGTGATCTTATACTTTCCAAAACCGGGGCGAACACATAGGTTGTACATATAGACGTAGTTCCTAAATGTGTTATCCTTAATTCCACGTTTCAGATCGCACCACAGTTCAAACATATCGTTTACTGTGACGCGCTTTGTCTCCACTTTGATCCCATCCCGTTTATCGCAAATCACTTCTTCCTCTTTTTCCCGGAGTTCCTCCAAAGTATTTGCATAAATGGTATGACGTTTGCCATCTGGTGTGGACCAACGGTAATCATAAGTGCCATTCTTTCGCTGAGACTCGCCAGTGCGAAGCTTGATACGGTTCTTGTCGAGCCTTTTTCCGCCTTTATTCTGTTTTGCAGGTGCCATAATGCCTCTCCTTTACTCAGATGCGCTGGGGAAAGGAGAGATATCCACTGTTTGATTATAGCATTTTTACGCCACAGCTTCAAGTCCTTTCCCCACATCGTTACATGACATGTGTAGATGTACAATACATGTTGGACAGTTAAAAAAGAAAAAGGATGAAGGATAAGGCCTCATCGGTTAAAGTTGGAGTTGCAGACAACAACTTGACGAGAGGGGGCCATATCCTTCATGAGCAAGAGTATAACACAGGACATGGCGTATCGGCAATCCCTGATGAAATATGCGGAGAAATATGGCGTGAGCCGGGCCAGCAGGAAGTATAACAAGAGCCGGTCGTATATCTACTTCTGGAAAGCCCGTTGGGATGGAACAGCGGCCTCTTTGGCCTGCCGGTCCAGACGGCCTCACAGCCATCCCAACCAGCATACCGAGGAAGAGTTGAAGCTGATCCGGGATATGCGCCGCCGCAACCCCAACATGGGTATGGTGGAACTGTGGCACCGTCTGCGCAAGCGGGGCTATACCCGACGCCCGGAGAGCCTGTTCCGGGTGATGCGGAAATTAGGGCTGTTTCCCGCAGCTGAGAAGAAAAAGACGTACAAACCCAAACCCTACGAGCAGATGACCTATCCCGGCCAGCGGGTTCAGGTGGATGTGAAGGTGGTGCCCCGCAGGTGTATCGCCGACCCGGAATTGCGTTTGTACCAGTACACCGCCATTGACGAGTTCACCCGTCTGCGATTTCTGGCCGCCTACCAGGAGCAATCCACCTGCTCCTCCGCCGACTTCCTGAAAAAGTTGACCCAGTGGTATGCCCGCCGAGGTATCCGGGTGGAGTGCGTTCAGACGGACAATGGCTTTGAATTTACCAACCGGTTTTCCAACAGCAAGCGGGATCTGCCTACCCTGTTTGAATCTGCTGCCGCCAGGCTGGGCATCCGGCATAAGCTCATTCGTCCCTACACGCCCCGCCATAACGGCAAGGTGGAGCGCAGCCACCGGGAAGACCAGAAACGTTTTTACTCCTGCCACAGCTTCTACTCGCCAAACGACTTTGCAAAGCAGCTCGCCGTCCACAATCGCCGCTCCAACAACTTCCCTATGAGACCCCTTGGTTGGCTTTCTCCTTTTGAGTTTGCCGTCCAATATGTTTGACAAACCTACATTTCCCCACATCGTTACATGACATGTTTATCGATTGCAGCATCCTTTTAGATCGAATACATTTTTTCTAAGTACTCATCCATCTTTTTTCGTTTGAGAAGTCTCTTGGTTCCTATCCACAGTACAAATTCGCAGTCTTCTCGGTCAGTCAGACTGCGCAATTTTTGTATACCAACACCTGAATAGGCAGCTGCTTCTTCAAGAGTTAAATTGGATTTTTCCCAAATGGGCACTTCTTTCTTTACCATATAGCGTTCACTCCTCTGTTCTATTTTATTTGATCTGATTTAAATCGACCTCTTCTTCTCAAGGTATTCATCCAGCTTTTCACGTCTGATGAACCTTTTCCTGCCAACCCACAGGACGAAATCACAGCCTTTCTCATCGGTCAGGCTCCGCAATTTAACAATACCAATACCTGTATAAGCAACCGCTTCTTCGAGCGTTAGAGCGGATTTTTCCCAGATAGGGGTTTCTTTTTTCTGCATAATTTGCTCCTTCAACATTGTGGTTTTATGTCCCGCAGACCGAATCCAGTTTACAGCATATCAATTCCACTTCCCTTTGCAATGCAGATCGATCTGAGCATGGCACACCATAAGCGACGATCTCGGCCAGCACATACCCGCCCATCACTCTGGTCGAAAGATGGTAATAGCCGTATTCCATCAAGGCTGCATCACGAACCCTATCCTCGATCTCCGTTTCAAATTGGGGAGGAAAAACCGCTGTCACGCGTACCAACAGATCTCCTTCAAAAGGTTCCACCGAAACGATATGATGTCCCACCCAGAAAACACCGATAGATTTCTCAGGTTCATTACGCTTTTTACACGCCAACAGGCTTTCTTCGCCAAGCAAAGCGAGCAATCCGGCACATTCCTTTTTAGTTGCATAGCGCACAAAGATGAATTAGGGCGGAGCCGCAGCCCCGCCCTTTCTCCTTTCGGTTAAAATTCAGAAACTATTTGTTTCTTCAACACTTTAAGAATTGCTCCGGTGGGCACGCCATCATGAATCCCGCGAATATAAAATTTCACATAATCCCCAATAGACAGCAACTCCATTGTGTGATTCGATTTTACCGGGCAGCGAACATCCATTGGAATACCCACCACGCGAATAAAATAAGCCGTTTCCGAGAACCCAGTGATATGCCCAGTGTAAGTATTACCTTCCCGCAATTCCAACTGCGGCGCATCTTCGGCCATTTTCATCGAGACCTGCATGGAAGTAACTCTTCCATCATCGCCTCGAATGAGTTCTTGGATCTCTACTGGACGTTCTTCACCTACGTGAAGCACTTTTCTAACATCCCGCAGCCACACGTTTGAAATGCTATTAATGGGGATATAGGTTTCAAAGCCATAAATCTCCACTCTGACATTATATTGGGAAACGTAGACTACACGGGCTGTCACCCGCATTCCCTCTCGGATCCGGTATCTTTGACTTGTTCCTCGTGCATTGAGGATTGTATGCTGCCGTACCAGCATCGCATCACGCCGGCTGGCAGCGGCAATCCTGGCTTCGGTATCCACGCCGCGGATCATATAATCAATTTTGGCGCCCAGCATGCTGTCAATGATCATCCGCGCTTCACGCGGATTTATTTTTTCCGGGTCGAGGTCAAACCCCATTTGGTTGAACGGAATCATCACCTTGACTGTGCCAACATAAAAGACCACCCTCGGCAGCGCTTCACCATCCGTTTCAATGGCATCCACCGTGGCAGTAAGAATTCGCCGGGCATTCCGGGCCGCGGTGAGGATGGATATATCATGTAGGCCGCTCATAGTCTGTTCGTGGATGACATTTCCGTAACTGTCCAATACGGTTGTCCTGGCCGGTTTGCGCCGTCCGGTCCGAGTGGGCTCACCGTCGTTGGAATCGGTCAACTCCCCCGGTTCTGCGTCCTGCGGCAGAGGTTCTTCCTCTCCAATGCTTTCATCCGTACCATCCCACTGCTCTTGCTCATCTTCATCCGGCTGCGATAGAATTGGTGTTTCATCCGCGGCCATCTCACCGGTTTCCGCTGGCTCAGGCAGTTCCGATTTTTTTCTGCGGGGGCTCCGCTTCTTTTTTTCTTCTGGTCCATATTGTACAGCCTCCTCGCTATCCGCAGTTATCTCATCCAAATTGAGTATGCTTTCTTCGCCAGGGGGCGTCAGATCAGGTTGATCGGGTTGTTCCATAGTCTGCTGCATGTTCTCCATATATTCCATAAAGTTACGTCCTCCTTACACATCAGGTTTTGATATACTCTGAACCACACTTGAGGATTTTTTCTCTCCGGATTTCTTTTCTTCCCCAGTTGGAACGGCTTGTCCCGCCACATCGGACGCGGCCTGTCCCCAGGGATAGTCATCAATCCGAAGCTGCATGGCATCCTCCTCTGTCTTCGCCTCCTTTTTTGTTCTTCTGTGGGTCCCCGGGGTCTTCTTAGCCAATTTTGAAGACGGTGGGGACGCCATATCCACACGTTCCCGGCAAGGAGCGTTTGGAAAACATTCTGATGCTGCTTCCTCATTTTGCAGCTGGGATGTCCCATCATCCACCGATACAGATACCGGTTGGGGTACTATCTCAAGGCCTCTGATAGAAATAGGCTTAAATTTTTTCGATTCAGGATTTCGGGTGTAATCGAATTTTTCCAGTTTTAGAATCTGCTCATGGTTCAGCATGACCAACATCTCATTTTGCGGCAGCCGCATGACTTCATCCGGAGTCAAAAGCTTACGGCGCCCCGCCCCTTCGCTATGCCGGAAGTTTGGCTGGAGCATAGAGGGGGTGTAAATACTGCGCTGCTTCATTATTGTATCTGCATAGATCGTCACATCTCCACTGCGATCGGATATGTATTTGGCTGTAACGGGGTCAGAGCTGCATCCCAGACATACAACGGTATCTATATTATTCAGGATCTCCACCCAAAGGCTATCCGGGAAGCGATTCATAAGCTGCCCCAGCGATTGAAACACCATGCAAACCTGTATTCCTCTGGAACGGATATTGCTGAGTTTTTGCGGAAACCCATTGATTGAACCGACAATGGAACAAAACTCATCGAGCAGCAGCGTTACCGGTACGGGCAAAGAGCGTTCCGGCGCTTCCATATCGGCATACCGCACCAACCGCAAAAATAACAGGGAAAAGAAAGTTGCAGCTACAAAACGGGTGCTGTTATCCTGATCGCTGAGGATCAGAAAATAGGCCATTTTCTTTGTACCCAGAGCCTGTATATCTATGTCGTTCCCGCACATCAAATCAGCAATTTCTTCATTCTGCATAATGGAGAGCCGGACGCCAAGCCCCAGGCAGATGTTTCCTTTCATATTATCGCTGGCCTTTTTGAACAAGTTGTAAGATGCAAGCGCCCGGGATGGGGGGCGGAGGGAGGAAAAGTACAGATCAAGTTCCTCTGCATCACCGGTGTCAAGCAACACCTGATAGGCTCCCTTGAGGCTGGGATACTCAACATCTTCCCGTTCGAATTGGAGAAAGATCAACGCAGTCAGCAGGGCGCTTTCAGCATTGTCATAGATAGGATCTCCTACTCCCCCTCCAGTATTGGAAATGATGGCGTCTACGATATTGGTAAGGAAAAGCGGCATTTCGCGCGCCCCCTCTAAAGCGTCATATCGATGACTGTGATAGGGATCGACCACATTGAGAACTTTCACCTCATATCCATAATCTTTTAAATACTGCATGGTATCGGAGGCAAGTTCACCTTTGGGGTCGGTTACCACCATGCTTCGGCCCTGCTTTGCGCAGGACATGATCATCCCACGGCTGATGGTCCGTGACTTCATCGATCCACTTGAGCCCATCACGGCAATATGGGGACCCAGCCGTGAGTCCTTTTTCCGGCTGACTACCATCCCATCCTTGACGCCAAAAATGACTTCTTCCACCTCCCCGGCCTTTTCCGCCGGAGTTAGATCAAAACAAGTCTTCAATTGCCTCTTATTCATCCAGCCCGCAGTTCCATAGACACCCTTGTTGGAAATCCAAAAATTCCGCTCTTTATCAAAAGTCATACCGCTGCGGTCTTCCCGATTCATCCAGTAAAGCAATACGGCGACAAGAAGAAAAGCAAAAAGCCCTACAATAGCCTGAACGCCATAGGGCGTGAAAAGCATGACAAGGCATTTCAAAGGATTCAGACTAGGCAAGCGCAGTTCCCTGCCAGGAACCCATTTATACTTGTTATTCATAAGCTGCGCCAGCAAACCAGCGACATAAAGAAAGGCCAGGAGCAAGCCCAGAATCAACACCCTGTTCTTGGGCTTCTTTAACCAATCACGAACTTCTTCAACCATATCCAGGATTCGTTCTTTCATCTGATCCACACCGTCTCACTCCCTCCAATATTGTTCAAAATATTTGAGTATGCTCTCCATATATGCCGCCGACAGTCGGGTAAGCCGAATGTCTAAGTGGTCGGCAAAGGGCTCCAACATCTGGCTAAAGAACGGCTCCTGCCAGTCAAGGCATATGATCCGAATCTTCTTATCCGCCGACATTCTAATGTTCCTCATCGCCAGAGCAATCTGTGAAAGATTTAAGGAAACCAGGATGTACACGGTACATCCGTCCGTCTCAAAGCACCATCGTTCCTGATTGTTCAGCTGGAACACCTCCCGGCAAATCTCCCGGATCAGCATATTCTGCCAAAGGGGATAGTGCATCAGCCGCAGAAGCCCTAAACTTTCCTTATACAAGGGCAGATAAAAGGTTGGGTTTCCCAAGTTAGCCGGTGCGAGCATTTCACCCTTTGTTCCGTGGATCGCATGATACCCTTTTTTCTTTCCACGTTTTACGTAGACCGGCGTCTGAGCGTTGGAGCGTTCCAAATGGTTACCGAGGATGTGCTCCGCAGCCGTAAAATCCTTTCCAAAGACCAACGCAGCATCATTTTCCTGTGGCAGGTACCCTGACAAAATTAAATCGCTCAAAAGGAGATTGTGAAAGTTCCGTTCTCCTGTCACCTGAATTTTCATAGCCACATCCCTGCTGTGATAGACCCGCAGCAAATACGACGGCGTCACCAGTATTCCGCAGGCGCGGGAATATCCAATCCCCGCGGTGTCCCATCCACTGTTACCCGCCAGTTCCTTGATCTCCGTCGCATCGTAATAGCATCCGAAAGGCGACAAACGCCTTTCATAAACTTGTTCGTCCACTTCCCCTGGATAAGAAAATAGCCGGACATTTTGAATGAGGTTTTTCCAGTCGCGGAGGGCAGGTCTTTCGGGTAGGGGCGGCATGTTGGCAGGCAGCGCCGGTTTGTCATCCATATGGACGGAAAAACCGGCAACAGACAACATAGCTGCGGCGTCCCCCCGCAGCACCGCCCGTTCGGGATGGCGGGAGAGCTGTTTTGTCTGCGTCATAACCTCTTCCCTGAATCGGCGGGCATTAAAGCCGGCCAGGTGATTCCGGCCTTTTGTTGCAAGAGCATAGGATTTCTCCTTTCCTTTGCCCTGTTTGCGGATGTATTGCTGATCCAGCAGCATTTTTAGGTTACGAATGCGATAGGTATAGCTATATCCCGTCAGCTTCAGTGTGGATTGGGACACCCATCCACACTCTGCAAGAAGCTGCAAAATGGTATAATTCACATCCGAAAGTTGGCTCATTGGCTATTCACCCCTTTGGGGTGTATAGCTCCAGCGTTTTCGAACGCTGAAGCTATACACTTGGTTTCATTTCCACCGTACAAATCCAGGGAATACCCGCTAACAATGCGGTTTCTGGAGGTTTAAAATATCGCAAAAAATAGGACCGCAAATTTTTTTGTTTTTTTGCGGTTCCCTCTCAAAATATTTTGTTGTCTTTCATTCCGTCGGAATCGCTAATTTTTCGGACGCCACTAATTGTCTGAATTCCCGCTCCGGCAGAAGACGAATCTCAGTAAAATTTCGTTCCCCAGGAACCAGAATATCCAGAGAAATCATACAGTTCGGACCGTCCCCGCACATCAGCAGGGATGCCAGCGCATTGGTGATGCAGCGGTGTTCAAGATTGTCATAATCCCTCAAATGATGGATCGTCCCGTTTCTTGCTGCGTAGTGGTGGAGATAGACCACAGCGCACCGGCCATCAAAGAAAGGACGCGGGAGTTTTTTCTCCCGAATCACTTGTTTCAAAGCACCGTATACCTTCTCATGAAGATAATTGACGCTTCCTCCGCTGTTGAACGGCAGTATGGCGGGGAGTTCCAACTTCAAACAGTTTCCCTCAATCGACACAGCCACATCATCGGTCTGCGGAAATGGAAGAAGCTTATGGAACATTCCCATAAGTTGAAGATTGTCATAAAACTCAGTCATAGCTCCCCGCAACTCTTTGCAGACCGTTTCCGTCAGCTGGGAAAGCTCGAACAGATGCCGATAAACAGCCTCCTTGTCTTTATGCTGCAAAGCCGTATCCATCAGTTCAAGCCTGTTTTTAATCAGCTCTCCGCGAAGATCCATTGTCCAAGCCATAGCATCATGCAGTGTCATGCCGATTTCTTGTAACATTTAATTTTCCTCCCTAAATAATCTTGGCTTTTCTCCTACTACAACAAAATCTGGTTGGAACCCACAGCAGCCAACCGTGGGTTTTTTCATCTATTTATTTGGCGAATAGTAATGCACTGTATTTTTTTCATCAAGTAGGGCGAACGCATGAATTTGTTCGCCTTTGATCAGTGGAATCTGTTCCAAATCTTCTACCAGAATAAAATACCTGGTCACACCCCCCTGCTCCATCTGGTAGCTGCAAAGCCGTTCTTTCCCTCTTTCTACATAAAAAATGCTGTAATCGCGGTTCTCTATTTCCATGGATATGAGGCAGTTCGGTGTTCCGGTAGCATAATGCTGATTTACTCGGTCCAGATAATCCATCAACACCCAAAAACAGCGAACCTGTTGTTTGAGCTGCCCTTGAATCTGTACCTTGGGACGGCTGATAAAATAGGTCCGATCTTCATAGGTAATCTTTTTGGCATATTGGCCATAACGCATGGCGCGAATTATTTTGGAACGTTTCGCAGATGACATCCGGCCGTATCTTCGGAGGATTGAAAAAAGCTGAGCACAGTCAAGCGCTGTGTACTCTCTAATCAACCGACAGCAATAATCCAGTGTGAGATCCGAAGGATCCTGTATTCCAAGCAAGGGCGACTCCTCCTTTCTGGGTTCATAACATCGGGGTTGAGGGCCTAACATCAGAGTTAGGAACCCAATTCGGTATTTTGGGCGCTATTACGCGCCTAACCACGAGTTTAAGCGCCTAACAACGAATTTGCGAACCTAATATTATTGTGGATACGGGTTAATACTTCTCTGCTTTTCTTCCGCGATCCTTTTCAGCTCTTCCGGGTCAGTTGTGATCAGGGAATTTTCCAATGCGGACGCCTGGAAATGAACCGCGATATTGTTCCCATTGGAGGAAAGCAACCCATGCCCGCGGTCAAAGTTTTTGATCTTATGCAGCTCAGTGGCTGTGAGATTCAAAACCTCTCCGCATTTCTCTGCCTCATGGGGTTCAAGGTTTAACACAATTTTTGTTTTGGAGTTGGAAATGATCGCCTTGCCATATTTACCTCCCTCCAACGAGAAGAAGTCATTGATATCCTGAGTGGCAAAAATGATCGATGTGTTGTAGGCGCGCCCTATTTTTGCCATCTCAACCAAGTATTCAGCAGCCTGGGGGCTGGAATTGCTGCCTATCAGCTGCCATACCTCATCTATTGCGATAGCCTTCTGCTTGAGCCGGTTTTGCCGGGCCAGGTCCCAGATAAGGTCAGTAGCGATAAACATACCGGCACTCAGAAGCTTCTTCTTTAGAAATGACAGATCGATCACGGTGTATGGGTTCGACAGGTCCACGTTCGTTTGATTGTTGAAGGATTTGGCCGAACCATTAACAAAGCGGTTGAGGACAATCGCCAATCGTTCCGCTTTGGGATTGATTTTGAGGTTTTCATAAAGGTCGCCGAGGATCGGCATGAGTTTAAATTGGCCCGGTTTTTCCGGGTCCCACAGGGTTTTGTTGTCGTTGGTAATCCCAAAATCAGCATAGGTTTTTACCAGCGCCTCATCCAGAAGCTGTTCCTCAATATTGGTCATTTCCGGCATGATGATTGAAAAGAAAATGAGCAGGTTATCTATCTTCATGGACAGATAACTTTGCTCCTCCATCGCACCGTCCAACAATTCATTGGCGCTGTTATCCATCGGACGGATCTCCATAACATTGATACAATGAGGACTGCCTGTTGAGATACGGATAAACTGTCCGCCAATCGCCTTTGTCGCTCGAACGAATTCATGCCCTTTCGCGGGGGCAATCACATAGGTCGCAACATGCTTGCGCCGCATCCGGGTAGCCAGGCACTGCAAGGTATGGGTCTTTCCGCTGCCGGTTGTCCCCATGAGGGTCAGGTGAGGGTTCTTATACTTGCGTTGGTTGAACAAATCCAGGATCACAAGGGAATTGTTATGCTCATTGGTCCCAAGCAGGATTCCCGACTCATCACAGATTTCAAAAGAGGTAAACATGTAGGTGCTGGCGGCAGTATTTGTTAGAACATTGCGTTTTCCCAATTGGTAGAGTTTCGAATCCAGCTTGGCCAACGGCAGTGTAGAGAGGAACGCTCTCTCCTGCATATAGGCACAATATTTAAGTGCGATTTGTTTGGCTGTCATCATCTTGACGACCTCATTCACCCGGTTATCCAAATCCTTTTTGGAATAAGCTTTAACCGTTACCAAAACATTAAGGTAAAAAAATTCCTGTCCATCATTGAGCCCACGCTGCAAATAGTATCCGGACTCCATGATGTCACCCATTTTGTTGAAGTCGGCACTGGTGCTGGACACCTCACTGATCTTGGCCTTATTGATTCGCAGATTCCGGCTCACCTGAACCTGCATGCGGTCCGCAGGCATCTTGTGCAGGAACAGATCTACATCGATCGCTTCCCCTGCATTGATAAGCGGAGAGAGCCACGCAGCGCCTACCAGCGTCTTATAGCCAGCGGAAGGAATATGAAGATAGGCGTGATATACCCCGTCAATCACCACATACTTGGCATGTCGGAAATCAAGATCATCCGGGCAGGCATAGTCGGCCGTACACATTTCTTCCAAGTTATTACCCTTAAGGCGCATTTTAAAAGCCCGGTCCACTTTATCCTGCAGGGTGAGTTCATCTGTATTGTAGTGATCCAGCAGCGTGTGGAACAGCTGTAAGAGGAATTCGTTTTCTTCTGTCTCATTGGCAAACTCCATCGTGGAGTTGCCACATTTTGAGAGATAACTTCGAAAATTGCGGGCCACGCTCTCCAGCACGAATTTGATCTCTTTTTCGCTTGGATGATAGGCTGGTATCTGATTTTCAAACTCAAAAACAGCAAAAAATCGCCTGGAAATGGCATTGTTGGTGGCAATGTTTTGGATATGCTCTATGTAATCCCGATCCATCTCTATACAGGCAGGGTTGTTTTCCTGCTCCATTTCCTCCGCGGTATGCTCCAGGAATTTGGAGATATCCGCTCGATTGGCGTTGCTCTTAAACTGTATTTTGACGGGGGCAATCCGCAGCAGCTCGGCAAAAGACATAATAATATCCCGCTGTTCTGATGCGGATCGCAACAGGAAGTTGATTGGTTGGATTTCCACGACCTTGATATACCGGCCGTCCTTTGTGATAACCATGCCGCCGCGGATATCCTCTACCGGGAAAAATTCCTGTGCCATATGATAGATTTTCCGACTTGCGTGTTTTGCATCTTCTTCCAAAGCCGGCTCTTTTTCTTTCTTTCCGAAATGGGACAAAAACAGTTTATCCAGTAAATTCGGCTTCTCGTTTTTCTTGCGATTCTTCTGCCGTCTGTATCGGATGGCGTTGTCATCCTTTTTCTGAAACAGCTTCTTAAAACGTTCTATGCCCCTGGCCTTCGGCGGCTCCGGTTCGTTCGTGTCAATATAATAGTGCAAGTGACGGCGACGAATTAAGAAACGGGCCAATGTCACAAGAAATTGACTCAGGCTCTCACCACCGTAGCCAATCAGGCCAACAAAAAACAACGGCAGAGAGACAAAGCATAGCAGAATAATCCGTAAGGAAAGCTCTGCCGAAAGTTTAAAAAGGATGGGGTATCCTGATACAACTGCCAGGATACAGCCTTCGATCAGGTTCCGGCGGGACAGGCCATTAAAACTGATTCCATCCTCGCCAAAATTCCTTGGTACAGCAAAAGCATCATATCGTTCGTTTTTTTCCGGCATTCGGTTCAGTCTCCTTTCGGCTAAAATTTAGGATTCCGGGGGAGGACGTGCGTGTTTCTCTGCCCTGCTGGTTTCTTCCTCCAGGCAGCGGATCACATCCTGTTTGAGCACACGATAATGGGTGCCAATACAAAAACAAGGCAGGCGCCCCTCCATGATCAAGCGATATAAATACGACTCGCTCGCACGAATGATTGTAGATATCTCACTTGGCGTCAGCACTCCAGGCGCCGGATCGAACAACATTTGCAAATCCGTACATTTCATATGGAACTCCTTTCTCAGAACGGTAAGATCGTTCTCGGGTTATGGGCGGATCCGTTTATCTGGTACTCAAAATGCAGATGGGGGCCTGTGCTCATTCCGGTACTTCCCACATAGCCGATCACTTGGCCTCTTTTTACTTCCTCCCCTTCCTGGAACTCACCGAAAGAGGACATATGCGCATACATGGTGGTAATCCCACCACCATGGTCAATCACAATATGGTGGCCAAATGTACACATGTTTGTCAGCCTCAGAAGCACAACGCCATCCATTGCCGCATAAATAGGTGTGCCTGAATCTGCCGAAAAATCGATACCGGTATGTATCGGATCAGGCGCATAATTTCTTGGACCAAACTCGCTGGTAATTCCATGATAATTTCGGATCGGCATTCCCACAGGACCACCAAAAAACTCCGATTCGTCCTTTTCGATCAGCGCATCCCGGATAATATTATGTGTGCCTCCGCCTGGGTAGGAACCAGTCCCCCCACCGGTGATGCCGCCCATGGGAAGATCGGCAGACTCACCAAAGTAAATTTTGGTGTTATAGGCCATTTCCTCACTTTTGAGATAATCCCGATCATCCTGCAGGCCGAATTTGCTTCGGAACTGTTCTACACCTTTATCATGAAAACGATAGGTCATTTCCACATGGATGGTGGATTCTGGCTCCTCACCCTCATCGCCGTCCGACCATGTGACCGTGGATGTTTCTGATAGCTTTTCAGCTTCTACAATGCCATGCCAAAAATTCACACTATCCACTGCTTTTTTGAAATGATCAAAAGAGGCGTCCCTCCAATCGTCTGTATGAATCTCAAACATGGTAACAATCAGTACGCAGGCCTCTCTCACTTCCTCTAAAAAAACGCTCTCCGCGGGATCAAAAGAATAGGTATAGGTCACATGATCGTATTCCGAAAATTCCCCGCTGGAAATCCTGTCTTGAAAATCATCTTCTATCTCCTGTTTGCGTTTTTCGATTTCCTTCTCATAAGCCTGCTGCACATAATCCTTAAACTGTTGGTAAAGTGACTCTGGCCCTGTGTTGTCAGCCATATCCACCGGGTTCTCAAAAAACATGCTGGGAATGGATGTGAAAATCATCACAAGGAAAACTACAAGGACAATGATCCCTTTGATGAGCGGTTTGGCGAGCAAACCCGCGGCAAGGCCGGCAACCGCCCCCAATACCGTTCCGGCTGGCCCTCCCGCCGCTGTACCTGCGGCTGCACCTGCTCCAGTTGCGGCCCCTGAACCTGCGCCAGCAGCGGCAGCACCGTCGGCAGCCGCTTGGCCTGCCGACGCCGTCGAGGCTCCAATGCTTTGCGCTGTATCATAGGCGCCTTTTGCCGCCAGGGCTGTATCCACATTGTTATCCAGTGACTGCTCTAGTCCATCAGACGCTCTGTTTTCCTCGGACACTCCTCTCCCCCCTTCCAGCTTAAAACTGAGAAGCGCCGCTCATACCACTGCTTGGAGGGCCTGAACGGCGCTTTCACACAAGAATCATCTTACGACAGTAGAGCGCACTGGATCGCTCCTGCTCCCATCAGCAACGTCTTTTTCGATTATGTATGCAGATTCCAATCCCCGCACTGACCAGGCAAAATACACCAGCCAAAACAACTTTGATCCATTTCATCTAAATTTTCCTCCTATTACAATATATTTGGGTTTAAGGCACGGCAGCCAGCCGTGTCTAGTTTCTCCCTTTGATTTTACAGACAACCGCCACACCGATAAAAATCAGCACCGCAAACCCTGCGCCGACAAAATACGGTGTGTTGCTTTTCCTCTGAGGCTCATCCTGTTGCTCTGCCAGCATTTCTTCATCTTGTGCCTCCTGTACAGGTTCCTCCGCAGAATTTGATGCTCCAGGCACAGCCTTTTCTAAAGCTGCCATCGTATCGCGCTCCGAAGCGAAATCCTCCTTGCTTACCTCATAGACGACACTGGAAACATCCAGCGCATCCTTTTCTGCAGGCGTTTGAGCAAAGGCAGTCGCACCGGTGCAACAAATTAAAGTAACTGCAAATATTAGGGCAAATACTGCCTTGATTCGTTTCATAAAAAATCCTTCTTTCCTGTATTATTTTTTAAATGGCACTGCATCGGTAGTAGGGTCAGAATCCGGTTTCACCTTATCAAATGCCTCAACATGACCATCTCCCCTGCGAAACACTTCAAGATTCGCAGGATTATTTCTGGAAAAACGCCGTATCTGGTTTCGAGGCTGCTGCATTCCGGCGGTAACAGGTGGAGATTCCACATTCTGCTGGATCGGCATGGCAGTCTCTCCGTGTATTGAGTTGTCCTTATGCGCTTCTCCAAAAGCGCTTATGTTTTGGGTATGGCCTGCCGCATTCCGGTGCTCACCTACCGAAGCGATCCTTGTTGCATCGCCCACAACAGAGACAGGTTGAACAGCTTCAGAACCGATGTTATCCGATGTGGTGGAATCCATAGACGTTTCCACGCTTCCCACTGTAACGGTGGGCATATTCTCCCCTACAGGCGCTGCAACTGAATCAACAGTATTTCCTACGGCATCAGGTGCGGTCATCCTGTTTACACCTCCTGGGGTGTAGGCAGAGCCCACCCCTTGCAGCTGCCCACCTTGAACTGCTGAGAAAATCGCCGTATCCGCGCCGGTTTCCACATGATAGACTCCGCCTGATGGTTCCCGGACCGGTGTCACATGGCTACCGAAGGACTCAGCACCCGGCACACTGCTGTGAACTGCTTTAAACGCAAATTCTTCGCCTGTTTTGCCCGTGGCAGGATCAATTTTGGAGATCGTTCCCTGCATAACGCCATTGTCCACGCTGGAGAATTGGACCATATGTGCCTCTCCGGTCCCAGTGTCACGATAAATGGTTCCGGTAGATCCATCCACCCGTTTGACCATAGACCGCTCTACTCCATCGGCGGGCATCAGCTGGGAGGCGCCAATGATATTCGCCTCATCGCCGGTAAATGCCGGAAAACCGCCGCCGGAAAAAGCCCCTTTTTCGGAGTTGAATTTATCATGAGGCAGGCCATGAGCCAGGTTGGACAAGCCTTCCAGCGTCTCCTCATCCAGATTTCGGAAGCCTTTGGAAGCGACCTGTCCAGTCCCCTCCCCCGTCTTCATGGGAATTTTTCCGTCCTGTTCCTCCGCATCAGCAATCGGATTTTCCACCATTCCCCCAGTAGGTTTATCACCATCGGGGGATCCGGTTTCATCAGATGTAAATGGTCCTCCTTCCATCTTAGCGCGGGCTGCGCGCATAACATCTGTAACAAAGCCTTGTTTCGCCGCGCTGATTCCAGAAAGAGTAATACCGCCTGCGGCAGCGTTTTCTTTCGACATGTCAAATACACGGCTATCATCCGGCTGCGGCCCTTTACGTCCTCCCATGCCGCTGATCTCATCGCCGGCACCGTCACGACTCTCACTGCCGGATTCCCCGGTCTTTCCATTGGAAACTCCTGTGCCGTTAAACCGCTGTCCAACAGCAGACGCAACGCCTTGCGCCATACGGCCGGCTGTACGAATCGTCATAGCGATTCCGGCAACTGTTCCTCCGAGTGAGCGAACCATATCACCGGTACTGGCAGTGTTCAGACCGAGGATACGCAGCAGGGTATCTGCTTTTTGTGCAAATTTAAGAAAAGCATAGCCCATGAGAAAAGTAAAAATCATATCGGTGCCACTGCTCTCCAATATTGGCATAAAGCTAAGGAAGAGTTTGATCGACCAGATGTTAATCAGCAGCAGCAAAGCCTGGGAACCCACTAGACGGCACCAGGACTTAAAAATTTGCGCGGTAGATTTGAAAGCGCCGGTAGCAAAAACTACCGGCGCACAATAAAGAGCAAAATAGAAGACGATATACCGCTCAACGCATTCTATCGTCAACTTGAGAAACTGCCATCCCAGCATCAGCATGAGGATCATTACGACAACGTTCATGAAAGGATTTGCAAAGGCACTGTTAAACATTGCCGTCACCAGGGTGAGCAATTCAAATTTATATGGCGCAGGAGCCGCGTTCAGGAAAATAGCATACGGATCTGCCAAGAGCCCGAGAATCAGGTTAATGATAGAACGGGAATTGACGATCATCCCCAGAAAGAGCGTAGTTTTTCCAAGCATCTTCAGCGGTTCTTCCGCCTCAATATCAAGAACAATACCAAAATTTTTGAAAAGCTGGAACAGGAACAGGATCATCAGCAGCCCTATCGCGAAACCAACAATCACCTCATGGTAACTGGCAGCGGCAGGAAAGTACTGCTCAAAAGTATCCAAATCAAATCCCAATGCCCCAAGAAAACCATTGACTGCGGCATCCAATAAATTGAGGGCAAGCCCGAACAAATAGCTTACTACGCCGGAAAGTATGCCCAACCATTATCACCTCCAGGCCGATGTAATTTACCGATGGACAAGTCTTATTCGAACTGATATTTGCTCTGCGTATCCCTCCCCTGCCAACAGTCTTCCAGACTTTTGTCTCGAACACACCGGGTACAGCGAACAGAGATGCTGTGGATGCATCCCCGACAGCTGATATTCTGGTAACGGTTCTCATTTTTGATAATCAAGTCATATAGAATGCGGCAGCGCACCAGGTTCTCAACCGTAGGCTGTTCAAAGACTACTCTTGGGATATACCGGCAGAGTTTTCTGGACAGCTTGCTCCACTCCCACCAAATCCAAAAATCCTGCTCAGACAGGAACCCCCTGTACATCGAATTATTTAGCCTTGCGAACCCTATACAGAGAGGTTCACTGCTTTGTGTATTATTTTTAAGAGAATATAGGTTTCCGTTTTCATCAACAATTCTGATAGTTCCGGATTTGGAAATCTTCGCAATACCATACTCTATTAGCTCAATTTCCGACGATTTCAAATCCAAAACGTTTTCGGGTGTCAGATAGATACTTTGGCCTATAAACAACCTCGGCACGCGATTCGATATGCTGTTCAACAGCTGTCCTCCTTTGCAAAAGTGTATAATGGCTCACTTCCGTCGTCATAGCATCATGCGATTCCTACTCTATAGGGGGAGTATATACGCCGCCTTGGGTAATCGCGGTCAGGTATATTACGATATATCCTAAAACATTGAGAATGATCCAGCTAATTAGAATCCGTTTGAGCCAAGCTCGGGATGATGCCACTGTCCGGTCATCTGTTGAAAAATTCATAAGGATTAAGCAGACGCTGGCAGCGACACAGGCAGCGATGGTAGACACAGACAAAAATTTGTTGTAAATATCTCCTAATGCATATTTCAGCCAAGCCCAAATGTCCGAACCTTCTTCCAGAACATCGCCAGGAAGATTTGAGTCTTTATCAGCAGCAAAGGCTGTCGTGGACGTCATCAGAGCACAGGTCAAACCGGCCGACAAGCGAAAGAATGCCTTACGTATCTTTGTACGCAGTTCAGTCACAGGCACTGCCAAACGACGAACAAATGCAGGAAATCTTTTAATATGATACAGCTTCAATTTTGAGCCTCCTTCATAGAAAAGCCGGGCACACACATCCGCATGCCCGGCTCTTTCAACTGGATTTGGGGATCACCAGCCGGTCTTCGGCAGGTCTCCCTTTGGTTTGTTGTAGGTGATTGTCGTCCAGCCATCAGTGTCGTAGACCCATTCATCATCATACTGACCGCCGACATCCACCTTGTTGGTGAATTTTTGTTTGTTCTTCACATCGTCCAAAACTCTGACCAGAATCTTTGGTCCAGTGGCAGAGTGGAATCCAGGCTGCACCTCTTCACGAATGACAATCCGGAACTCCGTTACATACTCCTTGGACGAGAGTCCCAAAGCGGAACGGGAACAGTCGATTTCATTGTTGAACGTGGAAAGAAGATTTTTCTCTACTGTCCTCCATCCACTCTTTCGATTTGTTCGGATCTGGAAGTCCATCTTCACCCGTTCGCTCCACTTGCCGGTCCACACCTTTTCCAGGCGCACCGCTTCCGTGGGCAGCTGGTCACGAACATAGAAATCAGTCAACGGAACATTGGATGCGTTTTGGATATTCGAGAGATCATAGTAGAAGGTTTCACCCGCTTTGGTCTCTTCGACGCCGCGCTTCTCCACGGTGGTGATAAGTTCTACCGGCGTGTTCTTCACCTTGAATTTGACCAGATCCCCATGCACCTTGATCTCCGCATAGAACATCTCGCCATTGGTGAAGAAGTATTCCGGGCTCTTGGTCTCCTTGATCCCGTAAACGCCCAGCGGTAGCGGTTTTGAAACAGCAAGGCCGTTGGCCGAATCGGTCTGGATGGTATCCACCAACTCCATTTTGTTGTTGTAGATCTCAAAGACGGCTCCACCCAGGGTTGCGCCCTCCTTGTCCTTGGTGATGGAGTTGAATCCAGCCGAAACCTTGGTGATCTGGATCTGGCCGCGCTTCGGCTCATTTTCAATGACGATCTCGGTTGTCTCACCCGCTTTCAGCTCAATCGTTTTGATCTGCTCGTCCAGGATGAAATTGGGGTTGGTGCGCAGCTCACGCAGCTTGTATTTTCCAGCTTCAATAGTGCTGGGCAGCTCGATGATACCGTTCTGGTCAGTCACCAGATTGTTCGCTGCCACATTATTTTTCATGTCGTACAAGATGAACTCCACGTTGGGGATCGGCTTCTTGTCCTCGCTGCTGACCTTTTTGAGCCGCAGAGAGGCCAAAGGCGTGTTTTTCACCTCGACTGTGGTGGTCTTGCCCCATTGCAGGGAGATTTTGCGAACAGTGGAATCCAGCTTGTAGCCTTCCTTGCTCTCCACCTCCTGCAGATAGAACTCGCCCTCGTCCATCCCGGTAAGGATGATCTGGCCCGTCGCCTCATGGGTGGTGTAGATACCGATCTCCCGCTGGTACTTGTCCATCAGCCGGAAGCGAACGCCGCCAAGAGGCTGCATCGTCTCAGAATCCACCTTTCGGACCACCAAAATGGGATATTCATAGTTGGTGTAGACCACCTTGTTGAGTTTTCCGGTCTCCACACGGACATTGCGGGGCAACGAATCGCCCTTGTGGGTATCCAGTCCCTTGATCTCCGTTACCACATAAAATCCCTCTTTGAGATCCGGGATGTAACAGACGCCCGATTCGTCGGAGGTAAAGGTACCGATCTCCCGGCCATCCAACTCCCTGACCGAGAACTGAACCCCGGCCAAAGGCTTGCCCGCCTGATCCTGCTTGAGAATCTGCAAACCGCTCAACGGCACGTTTTCAAATTCCAAAAGGACCGGCTTGCCTTCCTTCACCTTAAAATTCTGTGGCTCGTTGTTTAAAACATAGCCGGGGATGGTCGCGGTTTCAAAACAGCAGTACCAACCGGGCTCCAACTCACAAGAGAAGACGCCGCCCGACCCGGTCTTGTAGTCGCCCACATATTCACCGTTCATGCGTGTGATGCGGAAACTCACGTTCGCAATGGGTTCCTTTGTAACGGAATCCCGCTTGATCGCCTGAAAATCGCTGTATTTGGTGTTGACAAACTCAAGGCGCGCACAGTCGCCCCATTTCAGCTCCACCGTCTGTGGCCGGGCGTCGGGCGTGTATCCATCTACGCCTTTGGACTCAAAAACCGTGTAAAATCCGGGTTCCAAGTCCGGGATCTGGATGAGACCGGACGCCGAAGTTTTGTAAGTACCAACCAGGTTGTTTTCTTTTTTGACGGTAAACTCAACGCCCTCCAGCGGTTTTTCATCATCCGTCTCCTTATAGATCTCAATGCCATTGAGGGGCCTGTTGACCAGTTCCACCACCGCAGGCTCGCCGATTTTCAGCTCAACCTGCTTGGGTGTATCGTCCAGGATGTGTCCCTCCACATAGATCTCTTTCACCAGATACCAGCCAGGCTGAACGCCAGTGCAAACCGCGTAACCATTGCGTCCGGTTTTCAGTTCGGCCACAAAGCCGCCGTCGATGGTGAGCACCTGGATCACACAGCCCTCAATTGGCCGGCCATTGGTGTCGATCTTCTTGATGAGGATGGGATTCTCAGGCTTGTTCTCAAAATATGCCTCCGCCACCTTGCCCCACTCCACCAAAATTTCCTGCTCCGGATTGAGGGCAATGTATCCCTCATAGGGTAGTTCCTTGATCTGCACATAGCCGGGATCGATATCCTCCAGATAGATCTCGCCGTTCTGGTCGGTCACATATTCGCCCAGTGAGGCGCCATCTTTATAACTCAAAGTGAAGTGAACGCCGGCCATCGGCTGCTTTGTGGCAGAATCGGTCTTCACGATCCGCAGGGAGGGCTTATGCCGGTTTTTAACGACGATCTCCTTGTCCTCGCCGGAAACCAGCTCCACGTGGCCCACCGTTCCATCCAGCAGATAGGAGTCGGGGCAGGAGATCTCCTGATAGGACCACCAGCCGGGTTCCAACGCTTCTTTAATAATGCCATCCGGCCCGGTGGTGACATCCCTGTGTTCGCCGTCTTTGCTGAAACGGAAGGTCACCCCTTCGATCCCCTTGAGGGTCTGCTCGTCGATCTTCCGCAGGGTCAAAACAGGGATGGAACGGTTTTTGATGGTAAATTGATGATTCTCACCGGCTTTCAGTTCAATGCGGTGAACGGTATCGTCCAGCACAAAGCCCGCCGGGCTTCGGATCTCCTGGCAGAGGATGAACCCAGGCTCCATGTCGGCGAGGCGGATGTATCCGCCTCCCTGGGTGGTGTAGTCCTGGTATTCGTCCACGCCCTCCCGCCAGACACGGATGACCGCATTATCCAGCCCGCGGCCGGTGGCCTCGTCGATCTTCTGGATGGTGAGGGTGGGCTTACGGTAGTTGGTATAGCGCAGGGTGGTCGTAGTTCCTGCCACCAGCTCCACATCACGGATGGTGCCGTCAATGATGGTGCCGTCCGCCGCTTTCACTTCAACCACCTGGTACCAGTCCTCCTCCAGGCCCTCCACAAGCACAGTGCCGTCCGGCCCAGTGGTGACCATGATGTACTCCGCCGAATCCCGTCGGCTGACCTTGAAGGTGCAGTTGGGAACAGGGGTGTCGTGCTCGTCAATTTTTTCAATCAGGATTTTCGGTTTTTCTTTGTTTCTGAAAATGAGGGTGATGTTGTTTTCCAAAGCGTCCGGTTTGATGAGGATGGTGCGGGTATTGTCCTCATCCAGCAGATGGTTGACCGGCGGTTGCCGTTCAACGACGGTGTAATACTGGTTGCTCTCCAGCTTGTCGATGACGATGCGGCCATTGTCATCCGTCTGATACTCACCCAAAAACGCCTTGGAATCTACCTCTGTACCCTGATACAAACCGAACACAGCGCCCTTCAGCCCGCGGCCGTCGGTTGCTGAAACCTTGCGGATGGTGAGGCCGGAATAAGGCTCGTTCTCCCAGGTCAGTTCAATGGTCTCATAAGAACCGTCCGGAATAAAAACTGTTTCCACCTTTGTGGAAGGCAAAAAATAAGGCGGCGGATCAATCTCCTCCACCCGGTACTCTTCATTGGGGATCAAATCATTAAATACCGCTTTGCCATCCGGTCCGCTTTCAGCGGTTTTTGCAATTCCGTTGCTGATGCAGGTAGCTTTGAAGGTTGCCCCCTGCAAAAGCTGCCCGGAAACTGCATCCTTTTTGTAGACAATAAGTTGGGCATGCTTATCGTTGCTCACATCCACTTGTTTGTGTTCACCTTTCTCAACGGTGACAAACTGGGAAGCAACTTCGCCAATCTCAAATCCGGGAGGGGCCTCCAGTTCTTCGATAACCAGTGTTCCTGCTGCAGGAAGCGGATCGATGGTAATCGTCCCATTCGGTCCGGTCGTTTCTTCCCATACCTGGGCGCTGACGCCAGGGTCCGCATACCGGATTCGGAATTTGGCTCCCGAAAGCGCATGGCTGTAATTCCCCTTGTCATATTTATATACTGTCAAGGAACAGCTCATGGGATAATTGGCAAAGGAAACGCGCGCAACATTGACTTTCTCTCCCGCGGTCACGGTGACCGTCTGTGAGTTTGGATCCGGTTCATAAAGATGTGGAGCCGTTACTTCGGTAACAGTGACTTCCACACTGTCCTGCCCTTCGGGAATTGGGATAACGATGACCGCGCCCCCATACGGGACAGAAAACGCTTCATCGATAAAGCCATCGCATTCCACCCGGAAAACAGCGCCGCCCAATGGAAGATTGGTGGTTCCGTCATATTTGGTGATTTCCAGATAGCCAATATTGCCTTCCTGATCTTCTCCCGGTTCCGGCGGAGGGAGAGCATCAGCAGAAAATCTCATATATCCGATGCCCGGGATAGCTCCGGCCTCCCAAGAGGCTTTGTCCTGAATATTCTGGTCGTTGACCCAGAAGATGAGTCCGCTGCCGTCCTCGCCTCCCGACCACTGGACGAATGCATCTCTATTGGGTGCTGTGTTTGAGGAGACTGTTAATGTATCGCCGCTGACTTCATACCGAAACGGCGCCACTGAAGTAAAATCTCCCGGCCTCATGGTGATGTTATCATTGCTGTTTTCCAGTTCAATGCTCCATGAACCGCCGTTGTCCGTCATCTCATAATATGGAGCATCATTTTTGTTTTCCTCCATAAAAGACGGGATATCCCCTCCCAGGTTCTCCATTCCTTCCAGAATACTCTCGTACTCGGAAAGAAGGCCATTGACAACAATCACATCATTGTAGATGCTTCCGCCACGGTGGCTTTGCCCGGCTGCAATCTCCCATATGATGACTTGACAGGCCAGATACATTCGATGATTGGATGCGCCGGATGTATTGGCAGCAATCGCTTTGGCAATCTCCATCTGCTTTGTTTTCGAGAGCTTGTCATATTTAAGCTGTCCAGTCACGATATGTCCATAGGTCGAATTGAACCGCGCAGGCTCAATACAATAAGCCACTTGCCCACCGGACGTTGTAAAGATATATGCCGGCATCGTGGATGTACCGCTCCCGAACGGATATCGGTGAGTCAGGCTCCAGTCGGATTCGATATAGATGGCGGTTTGATCTGTAACCCGGGCCTGTCTTCTTACCGCCGATGCCGGTATTCCTTCTGAACCCATGTACAATACGTATCCATCTGGAATCAGCCAGTCATTTTCAGAATAGCCGAGAGTGGGATCGGTTAGATCCTCAGGCGGCTGCGTATTCGTATCGCCGGAATCCACAATACCTGACGGATCCGACGTTTCCTCCTGAATAGAAGAAGACGCCCCGGTGTCCGAGTCATCTTCTGAATCTGTTTGTGGAGTATCGTCCTGGGAAGAAGATGGACTTGAACTGCTCTCCTCCGAAGAGCTTGAAAAATCGTCCTGCCCGGATTCTATATAGCCCGGCAGGACGGGGCTGTCGTCAGACATGCTGCTTGTACTACCTGTCACATCGATCACCGTCTGCAGGTCACCAAAACCCTCAGCGGAAGCCGGTATCGATGAAGAGATGAGCATCATCACCACAAGAAGCAGGGATGCGAGGCGTTTGCTTATGTTTGTTTTGAACATTCAGTTGATCCTCCTTTGAGTAAAAATGAACGCAAAAAAGCCGCTGATTCATCAGCGGCTTTTTTGCGGGGGAGATTTCGATTTTAAAATGGATTTAAATCTAGATTCGATTTATTTGGCAAACAATTGGATGACAGAAACTTTGTTTTCTTCCTCATTCCACTGAACGCCAATCCCGACATACTTTATTTTTTCCTTCAAGATATTCGCTCTATGGCCGTCGGAATCCATAAATGCCTGAAATTGTGCGTAGGGATCATCCCAAGGGCCAATCCAGTTTTCACCGACAGGACGCAGAACTGTTTCATATTCCTTGAAGATGGTCGACCATTTGGATCCATCCGGTCTTTTATGACCGCTTTGGTATTCCTCAACTCGTGCCTGCGCTATTTCGATCAAGACCGGATCCGTTTCCATCGCTGCCAGCCCATTTTCTTCCCGGACACGGTTGATCTCCTTCAAATGAACGGATGCAAACTCCTCAAGGGTATAGGCGCACTTGTCGTCCTGCTCTCCCTCCATAGAAGGAGCCTGTCCGCCATCCGAAGCGGAAGCTTCCGGGATTTCAGACTGCTTGTTGTCGGAGATGGAATCTGTTCTTTTTCCGTTGTCTGGGGTTTTGTCAACTGTTACCGTGGACTGAGACGACGGGATAAAAAAGACATACCCGTCCGGAATGACGCCCCAATCATCTTCATTGTCCGCGGCATAGGCGACAACCCCACAAGGCAAAGCACAGCATATGGCCAGTATGGCAGACAAGATTTTCTTTCTGCTATTCTTCATATTCGGTTCCTCCAAATAAGAGATTATTTTCCCCCTTAATTATAACATCCCTTCTGGCCTGTGAATAGTCTGTAAATTTTTTTAAAAACCAGGCGCTATTTAAGAAATTTCCTTCTCTCTCGCCTGGACACAGAGTCTTTTCTCCGCTTTTCCTGAGATACAGGTGATGAAAGTGAGTTTATTATCATCCGTGTACCCTAATGGAGACCAGTCGGATGCGTCAATTTCCCGAACGGATTCCACGGTATAGCTGCGTTCTCCGAGTGACGTCTGATACCGGATATTATCTCCCTCAAACAGAAGATGTAGGTTCTTGAAAAAGCCGTCCGTCCCATCGAAATTGATATTATGGGCAGAAAAACCAACATTCCCATCCCAGGCGCTGGTGGAAGGGAAATGAGCTGCGCCTTTAGTCATGGCTTCCATCTGATCGGGACTCTCATATACATTGACCGAGAGACCAATTTTATCAATGGTCAGAACCCCCAGGCTCCCGTCCTCCATCCGTACCGATTCAATGGGCGTATGATTTCCGACATCCACATTCGTTGTCCAGATTTCGTCGGGATCAGAAATCAATTTGACTTCAGATAATCCGGCCGGTGCGGCTGCTGCCTGTATAGATTCAGGAGATTCACCTGAACCACCAATCACGATCTCCCCATGTGTGGAGTCGTGAATCGTTACCTCATCACCAAATACACCTGCGTCGTAAATTCTTCCTTCAGGAACAGCTTCGACACTGCTATCCGACGCCTTTATCATTGCGGTACAGATAAAAGCTGCTGCAATCCCCACTACTGTCAGAACAGCTGCGGCGATCATCAATTCTTTTTTGTGCGTTAGTAAGAAATCTTTCATTCTGCTTCACCTCCAGAAAAGTCAGATCCCTGTTCCCAATCCTGCCGGGCAGATTCCGATGCACCGTCAGCGTACCGCTGCGGCGGAAGCTCCTGTACAAGACTGCCGGTAATGCTGATGCGGTAATTGGTGAACCGCCCAATGACGAACACTTTCTGGTCGTAGAGTGCTTTCACAAATCGTTTGTCAAAGACCAGCCGTACCCCCACATCGGTGATTTTGCTCAGGTCCAGCACCGGATTTTTCGGCGAAACACGCACCTTTGCATAAAGCTCTGGAACGCCCTGCTGCAGGATATAGATGGTTACATTCCGACGCAAGCGCCAAAGTACAACAACCGCCACAATACAACCGGCAATAATGAGTCCGGCGATGATCAGCGGAGCAAAGTTAAAAGGCACCACGATCTGTTCCCCTTCATAGACAATTGTATAGGTGTTCTTTCCGATTGTCTCCTTTTCAACCTCACCGGAATAGGATGCCGTGGCTACATACCCTGACGCCTTCGTCCCGGAAGCAATTCCGCTGTAATGGGCAATTGCAGTATAACTTGAGGGAATCTCACTATATCCCACGCTCCTGCTACCGCTTTCCTGCCAATCGATATCCTGGAGTTTTAGAGTCATCCCATTTTTCTCAGTGGTTTTGGGCACGAGGCCCCAGTCCTTGTTCTCCAGGCCCTCATATTTCCGGATTGCCGTAACGGTGTAAGAATAGGGCATGCTCCCTGTTTCCCGAACGCTGAGTGTTTCGGGCATCAAAAAAAGCTCCCCTTCGTAGCCATCGGCATCTGAATATGGGAGCTTATCGCCCAACAGAGCAAGCAGCGCGGCCTCATCGTCTGTTTCGCTTTCCACGGATTTGCTTTGGTGTGCCGTTTTCGCAGCGAAACCGGCAATAGAATCCCGCTGGATGATCTCAGAGAATCGGTAACGGTAACCGCCTTGTGAAAAATCCTTCTCCACCAGAAGAGTAGGATCGTAGTTTGCCGCAACAGTATAGGTTTTGTGAAGATAGTTCAGCTCTCCCTGCGAAAAAAGCTGAATATCAATAGGGTACGGAAGCATATCCCCTTCAGGGTACAGTACGGCATCAGTACCAGATGCAGGCCCTTCGGTATACTGGTAAATATTACCACTCTGGAAACCATCGAAATTATCGGTGGTAGAGATATCGATCTCTGAATCGGCCTCCGCCATTGCGGGAGATGTCAGCATCATTGTGGCAATCATGCCTGTGGCAGCCATAATCAGCCATTTCTTTCGTTTCAAAATAGCGCCTCCTTCTGTTTAAGTAAAAATTCTGTCAATGATGATGCGGATGATCCTCTTCCCCGGACTCTCCTGAGTCATGTCCGGGAGCTCGATACTGCTGTACGCATCAGTTGAAAGGTTGGATCGAATGTCTTGTGTAATCTGCTCTGCTAAAATCGGATCCGTTAGATAAATCGTGAGATCGTCCAGATTGACAAGGCTTGGAAATTCCTGCACCATTTCGAAATCTACAGCTTCCTCTATCGGAAACAGAACAGACATTGCAAACTCCACCGTCCACGTCCAAACGAAGCCACAGAGCAGTATGCACACAGCCAAAAGAATCAAGATCTTCGTCCTCAACCGCAGTTTGACAGATTTCCATGCTGTGAATCTTTGCCGAATATTCAACAAAACCTCCTCCCATTTGCAAATGACTCATAACAACACATGTAGCCCCACAGCTCTGTTGGCTGGCTTTGCATTTGGCAAATGGCAAATGGGGCTATGGGACTCATATCTATTGTTACTCATGTTATTTGTCATCGTATTATCAGGATGGCAAGACCACCCCTCGGCGCACCCCCGATGTGGGAATATCCGGCCACACCTCTGGCAAAGGCGTCATAATACCACCGGCCCGTCACAGACGAGGCTCGCAGTATTCCCCGATCAAGGAGCAAAAAGAAGGTTTTACACGCAGCCGGTCATGGCGAATCACCTGGCCAAAGGTGATTTAGGGACACAGTGATTCGCTCCAGCCTTAGCTTCACCAAAAGGTTCGTCGCGTTCATCCAGCATAGCTGGACAGGCTATCGTAGCGCCTGCTCCCATGTCGCTTGCCTAAAATTAAGCAGCAGCGGAAAAACAGTCCGGATACTGGGTATGAACGGCAATCACCGTTATTTTTCAAGCTTCAGGAAGGAGAATCTTTCATCTTCCCCTCAATACCTGGGAGTGGGTAAAGGGCTTTTGGTAAGTACTTAGAAAAAATTTTAAAAAACTCCCCCGCTGCCATCAGACAGCGGGGGAACAGCAACCTACTGTATATTACGCAGCTTTTTCAATGCAGCAGTGAGGCTCACCTTCACCGCCTGCAAGCTGACGCCCTCCTGATCGGCAATTTCCTGCAAGGTATAGCGTAACAAAAGATGCTTTACGATCCTCTGCCGCTGAATCTCTGTCAGGCAGCCGAGCATATGGGACAGGTCGAGCATCTGAATCAGCGGCTCTTCCATCTCATAGGACATTTCAGATTCATCAACCATTTCCGCCCATTCTTCCAGCTTCCGTCGGCGATAGCGGTGCTTATCGTGATAGGCGTTATCCAAAAGATATATCCCGATAGTTTCCTGAAACTTTCCCTGCACTGATAGAAAAAGGCCGGTTACAACCTGTGCTTCCTCAGAATCTGACAGATCCGTACTTTCTTCCAAACAAGCACACAGATCAGAAAATGCCCTTAAAATTCTCGTGCGGAATTTAGGGTCATATGGAAAGGCATAATGTTCATCGGTGTACTGGTCGATATACTCATAGAGTATATCTGCCTTTCCATCCAGCTTAGATGCCAGACCACTAAAAATAAAAAAGGAGGCGCCGAAGCGTCTCCCCAATTTGCCAATAATGTCCCTATGCACGACGGACTGCCCGTCTGGATTCGTCCAGTCGACATACAGGGAATATGCAATTTTCTTATAGTGATAAGATAATAACACTTTTATCTCCTCCTTTTTTGCCACAAAACGCAAAAAGTCCGATTGAGTCGGAAAAATCCGACCCAATCGGGAGGAGAATATAATAAATGCTATGATACGATTTAATAAGTAGTTTTCATAAACAAAAAATCTCTCACTTGTCACTGGAGATTTTTGAGAGATTACAGCATTAAAACCTACTGTACAGCGCGCATCTTCACACGCTCCTTTATATCGCCTTCTTTTCTTTTACACTTTTTAAGTTGTATTATACGATTTTTATATTGTTCAAGTTTTACCCCTTAGTGGGTAAGATAAATATGGTGATAATTATGAGACAAAAATCAAATCCGGATAGCGATAAGCTAAACTTTAAGCCGATCGGTGCTGCTATGCGCAGAGCCCGGCATATTGCTGGGCTGACACAGGAAAAGGCATCGGAAGAACTTGGAATCCAACAACAGCACTATCAGCGGCTGGAAACTACCGGGAAATATCCAGGAATCAATCTATTCTATAAAATCGTCAGACTTTACCACCTGTCAGTAGATGAATTGTTTTATCCGGAGGAAGCTCCAAAGAAAAGTTCAGTCCGAAAACAGCTAGACTATCTGCTTGACAAATTGGATGAAGGGGAAATAATGATCATTGTAAACTTGACAAAAAGCTTACTGAACAGCAGAAAACAAAATAAGCAGGGTAACTGAGAAAAGAAATTTCTTTCCGCAGTTACCCTGCTTTTCTGCAGGATACATAGCACCCCTTTTATGAGAAGTACTGCGGAATCGAGTTGCTCAAGCATTTGCAACAAATTGGTCCGCCTTTTACTGCACACAAGGAGTATTAAATGTTATTGAATTTTAATACTTGCTGGATCCAGTCAATTCAAATTCTTTGTCATTCAAAGAACTGACTTCGGTGTATTCAAGGTTGCTAGGGTGATCGACATAGGAAGGGCTTCCATCAATCCTACGCAGTTTAAACTTCGTCATGAGCTTCTTCATCACAGCCGCTTGACTGGAAAGTTCCTCACTGGCCGCAGCAGATTCCTCACTGGTAGCAGAGTTAGTCTGAACAACCGATGCAATCTGGTCTATTCCCTGAGAAATCTGCGCTATGGAATCTGCTTCCTGTTCAGCAGCAAGGGCTACCTGACGCATATCCTCCACTGACTTTTCGGACAATTCTCTGGTCTTTTCCAGAGCCTTGACAACCTCCTGTACGATCTCGTTTCCTTCCTCCACAGAAGTTACAGAATTCTCAATGAGGGCCTTTGTGGCTTTCGCCGCTTCATCAGATTTGGACGCCAGGTTACGGACTTCGTTTGCCACAACCGCAAAGCCCTTACCGGCAGCACCGGCACGCGCGGCCTCAACAGCAGCATTCAAAGCCAGAATATTGGTCTGGAAAGCGATATCCTCGATGGTGGAAATGATATTTGCAATCTGCTTGGACGAATCGGAAATCTTGTCCATCGCAGTAACCATCTTCTCCATATGTTTGGTGCTTACCTCAACCTGCGTACCCGCTGCCTGAGAATGTTCCATAGCAAGATCGCTGTTTGCGGCATTGTTTTTTGCGTTCTCAGAGATTTCTTCCAAAGTGGCGGAAAGTTCCTGAACCGAACTTGCCTGCTCTGTGGTACCCTGCGCCAGAGACTGTGCTCCAGCAGATACCTGATCCGCACCCGATGCCACCTGATCAGCACTCTGAGCAATCTGAGAGAGAGCGTCGCTCAGGGTATGGTTAATCACACGAATTGACTCAATCACACTACTCAATGCCCCGACATAAACACTGGTATCCTTGGAATGCACATCAAAATTGCCATGTGCCATCTCTTCCAGCAGATAACACTCATCTCCAATGACCGTTGTGAGAACATCCTGACTTGTACGCAAAGCGTTGCACATCACGCCCAGCTCATTTTTACTCTCAAAATCCACAGGAACATCCAGTTTACCTTTGGAGAAGCCAACCAAAGCCTCTTGAACTTGCGCAACAGGCGCTGTTATACTCTTGATCAGCATTAATGCAAGAGAAAGAACTGCAATGGTGCAAATCACAATCGCAATTATCATAACAATGGTGCCGATCATACTTTCTTTCTCAATGCGTGCCAGTTCATCCGCCATTCCCTGCACCATATATTCATCAAGTGCAACGGCGGCAGCGGCCATCTCCTTCTGATCCGGCGTGTCTGTCTCATAGATAAAATCTATGCCTCTTTGAAGATAGGACTCGTTACCAGTTACAGCGTACTGCCGATACCACTCGATCAAATCCGGGTTGCTTTCCGCCCAAGCCGTTGTTTTGGTGATATAATCATCCAACAGCGCTCGATCCAACTGATAGGGAAAGTGATCCTGAAGATCTTTCATACTTTGGTAAAGAGCTTCATTGGCGGCTTCAGCCTCCTGCAGCAATCCCTCGTTTGCTTCAGAACCTGGTACCAGGTAGGAGTCCCGGATATTCCGACCAACCAGAAGCGCATTGACCCGGCAGTAGAGCATATCCTGATTTGCCTCCACGTCTTCAGCCATCAACAACTCAAATTCGTTCCGCTGATCGGTCATCATCCAAATACTGGCAGCCAAAAGTACCACCGAAACGATAATAGTAATACCGAAAACCATCAGCAAGCTTTTCTTGATTTTCATATTCTTAAGCATACAGAATTCCTCCTCATATTTTGTTTAAACTGTATGTCAATCGACACTGCGGGAGAACATATTCGCTCCACCAATCCTGCCGCTTTGCCGTGAATTCCTTTTCTGCCATGGCCCTTAAAATCAGGTGCACCTCCTTTAATCCGGATGAAGCGCGTTGAACCCATGCTCTGTAATCTTTTAAAAATCACTTTGCCAGAAGCAGAAAAAGAGTTGTTCTAATTATTACCTACCTTTTTCTAATTTTCGACCGTTTCTTTCAGAACCCAAGTATTTTTTGTCAAAAATTATAGATAATTTTTATTGCCTAATCAGCTTATGATTTTTACGTTATTATCCGCGGCATCAAAATAAATCCTGCATGCATCATACTGTCTCAGCACCGTTGACGCAGCGCCGTTCAGCACTACATGTACGATAGGGTATAGCCGGTCAACTATGATCTGGCCGCGGGCAATTAAAGCTTCCTGATCCTCCAGTTCAGCCAATCTCTGTTTTTGCTTGCGCTGCTTCATTTGTAGAATTTTCATGTCCAAAGCTGTTTCTCCCATGGACTTCGCGATTTCCCCTTTGCGCAGATCATGTTCCAGATGATTTAGCTCTTTTTCCAGCATTTCTTTTTCCTGCAAGAACTGTGGTGTCGCCTCAATGGACAGAACTGTTACCCGGCCGGTTTTATTTCCTATTATTTTCGCTTCAATACCGCCCATGGCAACGATTTTTCCACCAATGATCACGCCGCGTCCAGTTCTCGTTATAATCCGCCCGTTGCAAAATACTTCGCTGTTGACGATACTGTCCATATAGATATCCCCATCTGCCTGGACGCTGGCGTTTTCCATATACTTGCAATGGATATCCTTTCTGGCCACCAGATTTCCAACCATATTTCCATTCATACCGCGGTTGACGATGATAGAACCGCCGGCCGAAACCTGTGCCCCCTCCACAATACCGCCGATGGTAATGTCGCCGCTGGCCTGCACCGTAAAGCCTGCGAGCACATTCCCCCGGATGATCAAATCACCTCTGACATTAAGGTTTCCGGTGGAAAGGTCCACATTCCCCGGAATGATGATGGCGTTGGTAACCTGAAATTTGTTACTCTTGAAAGAAATCTGTCCGCTGACTTTCGCCTGTAACGCAGTGCCCTCCGCATTGAGGACCACATTCTGCCCCATCGGCAGATAGGCCTTTTTGCCCTCCCGGGTCTTTACCGGACGATTCCGAATATCAATACCCATCTTCCCCTTGATAGGTGGAATAATCTCGCAGATAACCGTGTTCTTTTCAATCGGGACAAGCCAGTTTAAATTGTTGAAGTCCACAATTCCCTGTGAATTTTCAATGAAATGAGGAGAGCCAATGCTTCGTGGGAAACGATCGATCACCTTCCCATCTACACCCGGAACAGGGGCTACACCTCGGGCTACCGGAAGCAAAGTAAAACATCCCTCCGTAGAGGCCAGTTTTTCAATCTCTTCCTTGATCAGGCCATATGTGATCCCTCTCGTTTCCAACACCTTTTGGACCGCATCCAGCGAGACGGGCTCACCGCCGCTCAGCGCGGGGAAAACCATGCACCAGGCTTCGCTCCAATTGGGCGCTATGAGCATGACAATCTCCCCCGCCATAGGGGGTGGTACCTCCAAAGCAGTGAAATCCACCGCGGAAATCTCCACTCCATCATGTGGTACGGATTTCATCTCCGTGTCTGTGCCTTGTTCAGTCTTTACACTGGCCTCGTCTTTCTCCTTTTCCAAGCGTGCAAGATATTTTTCAATCATTTCGCGATTTTGCTTGACCAAATTCTCCCGTTTTTTGACGTAGATGCGCGCCTGCATCTCAATTTGAGAAACAAATTTTTTAAGCAGATCCAAATCCGGGCGAGATTCACTACAAAGATCTTCAACCAAGAGCATTCGATTGCTTTCTTGCTTTCGTTCCTTCTGCCAAAGGCTGTACAGTCTTGTTAAAAACTCCGGCGCAGGTGATTTTTCAAAAGTGAGCTGCTCAGAAGGCGCTGATGGCTCCGGCTCATAATCCAACTCTTCTTTTTCATCATCCTGCGGCTGGGTTCTTCCTCCTGCTGTGACCCTTCGCCACAGAGAAAATAAAAAACTTTCGTGTTTGGGATCACCTTCCGTTTCGGAATTCCCTTCTATTTCAATATTTAAATCTGGGCCTTCCGATCTCATAGCGTCATCTCCTCTCTATCACCAATCCATACGATACTCGATTAGACTGGATTTTCAAGAGGTTGCTTCTTAAATGCCAAATCAAAGATATTGATCATATCGGAGGTTTCAAACGGTTTGGCCAAAAAGCCCAGGGCGCCGATTTGCTCTGCCTCCTCCATCGTATCGTCAAACACCATAGATGTGACAATAATCACTCTTGCCTCCGGATGTTTTTCCAACAACCGCTTGGATGCCTCTATTCCATCAATTCCCGGCATCACGATATCCACCGTTACCAGATCCGGCCGGTATTTCTCATATGCATCCAACAAGCCTTCCCCATCCGAACAATAGTAAGCAATTTTGTATTCCTCAGAGGCCTTCATTTTGAATTTCATTTCTTCAAAAATAAAACGCGAATCATCCACAACTAAAATTTTCTTTTCCATCATTTTCTCCCCTACTCACAATGCCCTGATCCTGGAAAACTGGCCCTCCACCTTGACGTTTCCGTCCAGATAGCGGTAGTAAAAAATCAGAGTATCCTCTTGAATATCATACAAACGAAAGCTATCGCTAAAAAAGACCGGTGGTTTGAAACGAGCTGTCTGCTGATACAGGCGGTTTATTTTCGACACGATACGGCCGCCCAAAATGTTAAAGAACTCGGTGGCGTACATCGGAATATCCTCGCTTGTCACAGGTTTCCGTTTCATCTGCTTTGCAATATGGGTCAGCGTTTTTATATCTGTTTGCAGATACAAATCAAATTGATAGCTTCCCTTGGCACAAAGATGTATGGTGTATGCATCCGGTATCTCCACCGGCTGGGACTCAATCAGGGTGATCCCAGTCATGCGGCTGGTGATTTCAGATACGTTGTCATTGATGATACAACGTATCTCCTCCCTGTCCTGCATGGTCATCTCTCCTTCTTTGTTGTAAGGATTTTCCCCTTGGAGCAAACTGAATTTACGTTGTATTTATCATTTGGGTTAAACAACAGCTGGAGGAAAAGTGATTCGTTCTAAAAATTTATCAGTTATCCAATAGCAAAACAGCGGACGCAACCATTCGGTGGCTGTGTCCGGTGTACGTTCTCATACCAGAATATCAAGCTGATGGTCCAGAGCAGGTATCGCTTGTTGCAAATCACGAATCAACGCCGCAGCTTGGGTCTCCTGAAAATCCATGATCATTCGTGCCATTGTTGCATCAACAACCCGCTGAAGCTGGGACTGATTCATCGTGTTAATCGCACCAATTGCAGTAATATCCATCTTTTATCTGCCCCTTTGCTTGATATGGGCCGCCACCTTAGCGTCTTCCTTTTTAATGTGATTGATCAGCCAGGATGCAATTGCACTGTTGACCTTTCCCACTAGGACAATTGTGGCGCCGCCGGCTTGGAATTCGCCCACGATCTCTTTTACCGTCTTTTTGAAGGTTTCATGATAACGCTTATGGTTTACGATATCTGGATAGGAATAGCGGCTCTGTAGCGCTTCTTCATCACCGAAGTGACGAACGATGTAGTTATCCAGGAACTGGAGTGTGCTGGCAATTTCTGTTCTGCCTTTGCCCTGAGCGCAGGCATCGAGCAGCCGGTTGATCGCATCAATCAATTCCTTGTGCTGCCGGTCGATGGTGGGATTTCCCGTCTCCAAGTCTGTTGTCCATTTGTATGCCATTTTGTATTTCCTTCTTTCGTTCGCTGATTGAATATCTATTTTAAATATTCGACACAATTTGGAAAAACCAAAGGCCCAAGAGCAGGAAAACACAATTAAGAAAATCAACAATAAAAATTTATTTTTAAACAGCTTAGCAGCATGTTTTTGCGAACTTTCAACAGAATTCACCGGATTTTCAACGGACGAATGGTTAAATTATGCCACAAAGAGGGCGGTATAAAATACTGCCCTCTTTGCTGTCCCTTCTGCAAACACGTCCATAAATTGACAAATGCCGCCGCTTTTCTCCCGCTCCGTCCAGCTGTAGGGGATGCTAGGGCCTGTACCTGCTCAAAAGGCAAACACTCCTGCCGCATCTGTAGGCCTTCAGATTATCTCTGTATGGTTCCGATCTGCGTGTAGGTGCATCTCCAGAAGGATAGAAAAATGGGGAGCGCACAGAGCGCTCCCCATTTTAGGAGGGTCTCAACCAAACTCCAAATGTTTTGGAGTAGGCGGGTTATAGAAAATTACTGGAGCAGCTGGAGCACGCTCTGGGGCTGCTGGTTTGCCTGGGCGAGCATTGCCTGAGCGGACTGCACCAGGACATTCATCTTGGTGTAGTTCATCATTTCTTTGGCCATATCGGTGTCGCGGATACGGCTGTTGGCAGAGCTCATGTTCTCCACGGCAACATCCAGGTTGTTGATGGTGTGCTCAAGGCGATTCTGCAGCGCGCCCAGCCCAGCACGGGTGGTGGAAACACTGTTGATGGCCGTTTTGATGGTGTTAATGGCATCGCTGGCGTTTTCCTCGCTCATGATACCAACGCCCTTCAGGGCCTCAAGGCCCAAGCCTTTGGAACTCATATCCTTGATGCTGACTTCCATCTTGTTGAACTTCTCGGCCGTATCGCCAATCTGCAGAACCAGACCCTTGCCGGAAGCGGTCGAGGTGCCCACTTTAACCAGCCCAGCCCAGTCAGCCGCTGTTGCATCATCCTGCGCCGCATTGCCTTCGCCATCCGCGCCAGCCAGGTTGTTCTTGGCGTAGTCTACGCCGCCTTCCTTCTCGGTAAGACGGATCTTGGTAGCGTCAGCCTTATCGGTACCGACGAAGAAGTTTTTGTTTCCTACGGCAGCCTTGGAAAGGCGGTCGCCAGCAGTGCGCAGCAGGGTCGCTTCCGCGGTATTGGCATCCAGATCGGTCAGGTCGATCACATTTTCAGCACCTGCAAATTTACTGTCCTTGCCAATGGCAAAGGTGTATGCGGTGTCGCCGATCTGCAGGACGCCGCCATCCTTTACGATGTCGGTTGTAAGGGAAAATTCCGCCTGGCCGTACATTCTGGCAGCAGCGGCAGACAGCGGCTGTTTTTCAACGGTAACAGCGATCTGCTGGCCATTGTTTCCAGTGCTGTTGGTAGCAGAAAGTGCCACATTGTAAGCAGCGGCAGGGGTTTGGGTTGGGGCAGCCTCGCCGGTCAGCGTGATTTTCGCCCCATTGGCGGCAACCGTATATTTTGCTCCGTCAATGGTAATCTCCGAACCGTTAACCAGATTTGCAATGGCTGCGCCATCCAACTCGCCATTATTGGTCAGAGCATTTGTTAAATCAACGTCATCAGCTGTGCCAGCCTGCTTGAACGTTTGACCAGCAACAGTAAACGTAAGAGCACCATCGCCTTGTCCATCGCTGGTCAGCTTCACCTGAGACAGATCGAAGGAAAGGACACCCGCCTGGGCTTCAACACCCTTTTGTCCTTCGGCGACAACGGTGAGATCTGCATCGTCAATATTGGCAACTGTGTTGGTGTATTTGGCTTCCAGGGAGCCATCCAACAGGTTGGTGCCGTTAAAGTTGGCGGACTGGCTGATGCGGTCGATCTCGTCGAGCAGCTGATCCATCTCATCCTGCAGCGCCTGGCGTTCGGTTGAGGTGTAGGTGCCGTTGGCAGATTTGCCGGCCAGCTCGACCATACGGTTGAGCATGTCATGCACTTCGGTCAGGTTACCTTCAGCGGTCTGGATCAGGCTGATGCCGTCCTGCGCGTTGGCGGAAGCGGTTTCCAGGCCTTTGATCTGTGCCTTCATCTTCTCGCTGATGGCAAGGCCGGCGGCGTCGTCACCCGCACGGTTGATCCTAAAGCCGGAAGCAAGCTTCTCCAGGCTCTTGGATACCTGCGAATTGTTCATGCCCAACTGACGGAACGCATTAAGCGCCATCGTGTTTGTTCTTACTACCATTCCCATGATAAAAAACCTCCTTGTAATGAACGGTTCATCCTTGAACCGTTTTTCACTTGTTTTTTATTTTCAAGCTCCGTCCCCGCGGGCCCTTGCGTGAATGGAGCTGGAAAAACAATTTCCGCTTACATCCTATATATTCGTCGCCGTTTGAGAAAACTAAAGGGGTTTGTCAAACTTTTCATCAAAAGTCTCGATTACCAAGAACGTTGTCGGCGAAGATCCATGCGCTTTTGCTCTCAATGCCTATATTCGCCCGGAACGCGCAAAAGCAAAGCATTTTTCAAAAATTGCCGAAAAGAATAAGCCCTCAGTGTCTGGGGTTTTCTCCCACCACCTTGGCGGCCTTCGTCAGAGCCGCCAGGATATCAGTCAGATGCTGGCTGCGCAGGATATAGGTTTTGGAGTAGACCTCCCCCTTGCGGGTCACGACATACTTCGAAGGGAGCAGGTTGAGGGCATAAGCGATGATGTCGTTGCGGCAGTTTTCACATTTGCAGCAGTTGAGAGAAGCGTTGATCCGGTCGTACTCCCCCTGTACCAATTCTTCCATAACATTGTGATAGTTCGGCATAACATTCTCCTTCCACCGGGCATCGCCCAGTCCGCACTTTACTCTTTAGAGGCCTTGAACATCGATTGTTTGAATTTGCGGTAAACATCCACCGCCATATTCGAATATTCTATCCCAAAATAGGAGGGGACCAGATAGGTGAAAATATAATCGATGTCTTCCTCCCGGCTGAGAGCACACATGGTTTCGGTGATGATTACCTCACTCAAAAACTGATAGTTCGCCAGATGTTTGGATGTTATGATATAGTTAAACAGCACCTTGCGAATGTTTTCGGCGTTGGAGATTTCAACCGCCATATTCACCGCCTTGCGCAAAAAGGGGTCCGGGTATCGGACCGGATCCTGAATCATTTCATCCATCTTGAGCAGCCCCTGTTGCTTTGCAGCAAAGGCCAGTTCCACCAGTTGGCGCACTGTAACCAGGCACTCCTGCTTTCCTTCACGGGTGCACTGGATTTGCTGTGCAAAGTATTCGGTGTCCATCTCGCGGTTCATTAGCATTCCTCCATCTATACCTTCAGCAAGCCCGAGACCGTCACGACAGCCCCGGGCATATACCAGACTTCATATAATCCTGCTCTCGGCTGTCCCCGTCAGTTATTTACCGATTTCGAGTGCCTTGAGTGCAAGAGATTTCACCAGTGACAACGCGGTAAGGTTGGCTTCGTAGGCGTTGGACGCCGCCATCAAATCCACACGCTCCTCGGTGGTATCGACATTGGGCATCATGACATAGCCTTCTTCGTTGGCATCGGGATGGGACGGGTCGTAGACCGGGATAAAATCCCGCTGGCTCTCCACAACCTGGGTCACCCGCACACCGCCGCCCTCCACGCGGGCACTTTCGGTTCGCAGAGCGTCATCAAAGTGGATCGCACGCTCTTGAAACACCACCTGTTTACGGCGGTACGGTTCACCGGATGGCGTCCGGGTAGTGTTGGCATTGGCCATGTTCTGCAGCGCAATATCCATACGAAACCGCTCCGCAGTCATGGCACTGCCTACAATGTTCATCGAATCCAACAAAGACATGTTCTACCTCCTCCTTTTACCTATTTGGCCGACTGGTTCAACACATACCGGAAATTACTAAACTGGCCGCTTATCTTTTGATAAAGATACAGCTGCTGCACATAGTTCTGGTAGAGCTTCAAGCTCTCGGTGTCAGCGTCCACATTGTTTCCATCCGGCCGGATGGAAGTGGTATCGTCGGTGATGACATGGGCCTTCATGTCGTATTTATCGCCCACGCCCTTGAGAACGTCTTCAAAGCTTACCGATTTTGCTTTGTAGCCCGGGGTCTCCAAGTTGGCCAGGTTGTGCAGAATCACTTCCTGCTGTACCGACAGTCCGTTAAGGCTACTGCGCATCAGTCCGAAGGACTTGGAATCAAACAGCATGGCATTTCCCCCTAACTTTCAGATGATGTGGATTCGGATTCTTCAATCTGCGCCTGCTCGGGAACAGCTGCGTCTTCGGGCAGGAGCTTTGCCATGATCACAAAACGATGGTTGGTATCGTTGGCGCCGTATTTGATCGTGCAGGTGGAAAGGACCAGCACATGGTCGTCCGACCCTACTGTGACGCCGTAATCATACAACGACTTGCTCATCGCCGTCGCGGCCATCTGATCGACGCCGCCCGGCGGGTTGGGATTGATAAAGTTAAATTCCAGATCGGTGTAAAATACCGCAAAGACCTGCCAGTTCATGAAATTGTCCAATGTGGAAAACTGAATGACAGGGGTATTTTTGGCAAATTCCGGATCGGTGAACCGGAACAGCTGTGAAAAACGTGGTCCGTCCGGATTGTCCTTAAGATCGCTGTGCCCATAAATGATCGTGTTTTGGGAAAATTCCTCACGGGCGCCGACAGAACACTCATAATCAACGAAGTAGCAGCCGTAGGGGTCTTGTTCCCGCCGCTCATTGCGGCGCAGGTAGGCGGTGTTATCGTGGGCTTGCAGCACGCTGTTGTTGATATCGGTGCCGGGGATCCTCAGCCAGCCTACAGTATCCTGATTCTGCTTGATTTCATAATCCAGCGCATCCAGCAAATCGGCTTCTGTCTCCACATTTTTTCGAGTGTTGAGCCGGGGCTGACTGGAAGAGGTTCCATCTTGTCCGGCCTGTTCGCTTGACGCATTCACCAGCACAGTATCCGGTGTTTCTTCCTCCATGAAGAACAGGATATATCCAATCCCTCCCAGCAGAGCGATTACAGCAAGACCCGCAAAAGCAATCATTGCCTTCTTCATGACAAGCCTCCCCCCTGTGTGCCGGTATAGGGATGGACCTTTTCAACCACAGTCAATGTGCTGTCCTCAGAAGTCTGACCCAGCTCATCGATCTTACCGGCTTTATCCTCTGAACCCGCGATCCGATGCCGCGGCGTCAGGATATAGGTGGAGAAGTGATCAATTGTCAGGGCAATATTTCCCTTGTTATTACTCTTGAGCGAACCGTAGTAATCGATACGCTCCCGTTCCATATTGTAATAGTGCCAGTATAACATGTCGTTTGAATATTTACGGCCCAAGCTTAGATGGAAGGTTGCCGGTCCCGGAAGCGAACCATGATACGGGAAATAGATCATCACCGCGCGGTTGATGATATCATCGTTGCGCGACCGTTCATCCATGATGTCGTAAATATCGTCCTCTTCCGGTGATGTGAAATACATACGGAAGTCATAGATTTCGGCCTGTGGGATCACCCGCTTCAGGTCAGACGCTTTGAACTCCAAAGAGTAGTCGTTGCCCTGAAAAACAATGGTCTTTTCCGGATACTCCTTTAGTTCCTCAAAAACATCGGCCGAAACGCGGGGATACTCGTCGATCATGACAAGGATTACATCGTCGGAGTTTTCGAAATCAACGTCATCCGCCTCCAGCGGGGTCAGGTTCTTCAGCTGATCCTCTTCGTTGCGGTAGATCAACAGGGTATATTCCTTGGTGACGGTCTTATCCGGCGAGGTCACTTCAATCGTGATCTCATTTTCGCCATCCTCCAGAGCCTGCGAATAGTTCCCATCGTAATCGCCGATCTCCTTGCTGCCAGCCATCACACGCATGGTGGCCAAGGAATCTGCCGGCCGTGGGATAATATCCACCGAATAGGTCTTCTCTGTAACAGCCACCTCATATTCGGTAACTGCCGGCTTGAAGTTTGGCGTCATCTGACCGTCATAGACTGTCAGGCGCCGCAGGTCGGCATTGCTGGTCTTCTCAATCAAATTCTCATTGGTGAATTCGATGGTATAGACCATCTTGGTTGTACCATCCTGCGCGGTCACCTCGATCTCAATCTTCTGTTTGATCTCGATCAGCTCAATGAGATCGGAAGGCTGACCGCTGACAACCACATTTCCGTTAATACGAATCGTCGCCCCGGGATGGTTGGCCGTGGCCGTGATTACAACGCCAGGCGCTCCCTCTGAAACGACTGCTTTGTAGCTGGTCTTGCTCGAAATAAACAATGGCGTGAACTCGTCCACGTTGCTTACCTCCAGCCTCTTTAAGCGGGCGTCACTGCTGGGCTGGCCGCGTGTTACCTTAACGGTGTAGGTTTTTTCAGTTTTTCCATTTTCGGCAGTGACAACAATTTCAAACGTTTTTTCCTCTCCAGGGTCTTTGAGCTTGTAGGCCTTGGAAGTCATCCCGCTGCCAGTTGTTGTGCCGGAGGGAAGAAGGGCGCCTTCTTCATTGATCTGAATAACTGCGTTCGGATCGTTGGAAGTTGGTGTGAAGCTGATCCCAGTTGTTTCAAACGGTACGCTGAGGGTATAGCTGGTTTCATCCGGGTAAAAAGCGAAGGTTTTGATCTGCCCTCCATCCTGATCCTTGAGCACCAGCGACTTGAGCTGCGCATCGTCATTGGGCTGCGCCCGCTGCACACGCAGTTCATATTCCGTAACCGTTTTTTCGTCCTCTGCTGTCACTACGATCAGGAAAGAGTGATACCCCAGCTCGCGAATCGCCTCATCATCAATCGGCAGCACATCCACAGCGGGAGTCGCCGCACCAGGTTTAATCTTTCCACCGCTCATATCCAACAGCAGGTTTTCCTTGTTTCTGGAATATACCTGGATATTGCTGATCCGCTCATCCGTGGGCTTAAGTGTCAGTTTAATCTTGCCGGTGGAATAAGGGACTTCCATCGTGTACACAAGGGTATCCGCCTTAAAGCCGGGCTTATAGGTCAAGGTCTTATCCTCAGCATCAGAAACCTTCAATTCCTTCAAGGTTGAAATTTTGCTGGGTGGCTCCCGGTAAATATGTACTTCATACTTCCGGGAATCCGCAATGGAGGTGTCCTCCGGAAGCACGCTCGCCACAAACTTCAAATAACCGTCGCCGTCCGGATCCGCCTGCATCTGGGAAAGATCCAGCCACTCCACCGGTCCCAGTAGGCTCTGCTTGACAAGTTCAGGGCTGTATTTCAATTCACGGGCATAAGGCGAATTGGTCTCCCCCTTCACCTTGAGATACTTTGTATGATAGGGGACACTGAAAACATAGGGGCCAGAGCTGAGCGGGTCAAAATTCTTGATCAAGTTGTTCTTCATCGCGGAGGCATCCTCTTCCGAATAAAGCCCCAGCGTTTTCAGGCTGCTGTCTGTGCTGGCAGGGTCCCAAACCACATGCAGCGTGTAAATGGTCTGAATATTGGGATTTTGCGCCGTAACCGTCACCCGGAGCTTACGCACCGCATTGGTCTCATTGAAAACGATGTGCGGTGTACTTTTCCCGCTCTCTACAGTTACCGCTTCCGCAGTCCCGCCAAGCAGTTGTTCGAACATCGCCACCGGCTTATCGTTGATATCCAGCGCTTCGATCTTGATATCCTTTTGCGCGGCCGGGTCTTCTTTGAAGGGCTCCAGCGTAATGTATTTGGTGCTGTACGGCAGATGGATGGTGTCCTCTATCGTGATATAATCCGTCTTGTCCTTCTGAAAGCCAAAGTCAATGGAACGGCCCTCATGGTTTTTCATGGCCAGCACAGAAAGTGCTGAATTATCGCTGGGAGACCGGTCCGCCACGTTAAAGGTAATTTCCGGCTGATAGGTCATCAGCTCCACCGGCTTTCCTTTGGCGTCCCCAATAAAAAACCGGAATTTCAGTTTCACAGTGCCTTTATTAGCGGCGCTCAGCAGCATTGTCACTTGTGTTGGATCATTGGGCAAATTTGACGGGTTGACGTATTTTGCGCCGGAACCAGGCACATAGGTTTCCGTTTTCCCGTTCGGTCCATTCATCTGGAGCACAATGGAATCCGCATTCCCGCTCACGACATCAACCTGCATATACTGCACATAGCTCTGTACCGCGCCCATTTCCATCTTCATCTCGTAGCGGTATGGATCGACAGAATTATCATATCCGGGGATGCCGCCCTTAAAAACGTCCATTTTATATTGGCGGTTATCCGGAATTTCATCCGGCACAGCCACCTTATCCACATCTTCGGAAGTACATGGGCCATCCTGTGTATGTATCCATTTACCGGTCATCGTGATCTTCGGAGGTGTGCCGGTTCCTTTGACGACAATCGAAACATCCACCGGATCAGACACGGTTTGCTTCCCCTCGCGGTCCGTGTAGGTGACCGTATAGGTCAATTTTCCTTTTACGTCCTCCCGGTTGATTCGGTTTACCAGGACATTGGTCCATTCGCCGTTGCTTTTGGTGATGGAAACAACTTTCTCGTCAGCAGAATTCTCCGGAACCCATTTCCAATCAATAGAAAAGGTCGTATTGTAGTCGTTATATCTTTGGCGCAGCTGAAAATCGCCAGTGATCCAACCGATTTCATCTGAACCGGCGAGTTGGATAAACTTACTGGGCGGTTTTTTTATAGTATCGTTTCTGACCAAGTCCGAAATATCCTCTACAGCCGCCTCCGGGGCATAAATCGTCAGAGAAAGGGAGTTGGAGACCGGTTTACGTAGGATAAGCTCAATCTGTTCGCCCTTCTGAATGACATCGTTCTGTGTCTTAACCGGTGGGAGGTTATCCACCAGTTCCGTATCAGTGTAAGGCTTCCCACTCATATCAATATATTTTGTGCCGTCCTGAGATCTGAAATAGCTGTAGGCCTTGCTCGGCGTAAAGGTAAAGGTCTTTTTGTTGTCGCCGCCAGTGCTATTAACGTTTAGCTCCAACTGTACAGACCCTGTAGGCAGGCGAGTGAATGCAACTGTCGCATCCTTAGAGTTATAAATGGAAAGACCGTCTGTGGCACTCGTAATTTTAAAAATTGCTCCGCCACCGGCTTTTCCGTTGATAACATTTTCTCCCTGAATACATTCCAAAACGATGCGTCCAAACTGCATGACCTTTGCGGGCTCAACGGAAGTGGTGATTTCAGTTTGCGCTGAACCGTTAATCGTTTCCTTCGCCCAGCCAGTACCCTTTGTGGTATAGTAATTTCCGGTGATCAGCACCGTCTGATGTTCCTTCTGTGGGTAATCCGGAGATACGACCAGTTCACGAACACCGTTTCCGCCGCCGCCGGTAATCTCAATGTCACCCTCCTTAGGCTGGGTTCCACCACTACCCGCATCATAATCGAAAGAAGATTCCGGGCTGACTTCATAACCGTTTTTGATACTGATGTTGACTCCTACCGATGAGCCCGCCACCATTGTGGTACGTTCGGTATCTTTATCCGTGTCCCAGGCCTGTTTAATAAAGCCCAGCGTGGCTGCCTGCGTTTCCGACGAATTATTAACCGTCGCGGCAAACGCCGGGACATGCAGCGCTGTACCTGTGATCATTACTGCAAGAATAAACGATATATATTTTTTCCACATAGCATTACCACCTAAAAAGCTGGATCGTTACGTTACAATCCATATCTGTTAACCATTTTGTTTTGTCGAAGCCTCTTCCAGCCTCCACAAAATGCCCCCCTTGAAAGTGTCCTTTGGCTCACATTCAAACGACGCAAATGCATAATAAGTCAATTATCCTTTATCTTGTTTATTCGACCAAAATCAAGCAAACTAAACTAAGGCAAAAAATTTTTTAACCCATACCCGTACAGCGGGACAATTGTTAGTGCTTTAACTAAAAAGAGACACACACGGCAGTTATTGATGCTGTCGTGTGTGTCGGCGGAAACTGACAGAATGGACAAAATCCACATCCACTGAAAAATGGGAGGAACTCTTGTGATTAGAATTGTAACTGCCTCATTCAAAGTGGAGGTCCACCCGTTTGATCCTTTTTCCAAACCATGTTGCAACTGTTTTGATAAATTCGATGTAGGCGTATACATTCTTCATGAAACAACATCTTACCCCGATCAGTCAGACAGTAATACTTTCGCCGGTTTTCCTCTCGCGTCATTTTGATAACACCGACCGCTTCCAATCTGGTTAAACTGTTGTACACTGTTCCGGATGGCAGTTTAAATTCACCGTCTGTAACCTCATGTACCCACTGTCGAATCTCATAGCCATGCCGCTCCTCTTGCAAAGCCAAGAGAATATAAAAACTGGTTTCCAATAGCGCAAAACGCTTTGGCGTACTGGCCCTAGCTTGCTTTTTATCCTCCATTCCAATTTCAGATAAGGAAAAGGGTCTTTCGCTCTCTGACTTCAAAATTTCGAACATCCCCTCTGAATGTAACGCCGCTTGAAAAAGGCAACAAGATACAATGACCTATCGTCAATATTCCTTTTAGCTACTTCGTGCAGACCGATCCGCCTGTATGAACGTTTCCCGCAAATCACAGATCATGGGAAGCACTTCATCGATTGGTTCATTCTTCTTATGAAGATTGGCGTCAACCAGCAACCGCAGGAAGTACTCATACAGAGCACTTAGGTTATTAGACACCTCATATTGAAAATCTAAAGTTGAATTCAAATGGCGAATAATCTTCTGCGCTTTCTGTGACGCAAGGTTGGCCGCCTCATAGTCTTTTTCCTCGTTGAACTGCTTGACTGCATTGAGCTGTTTGATTACTTCATCATACAGCTTGGTAAGCATTTCCCCCTGAGTCATCGTCATAATGGACTGCTGTTGATATTTTTGATAGGGATTCAGAGCCATGTTTTCTTCACCTCATTGGGGACTGCTCCCCTATTAGCCCAGCTGCTGAGTCAACCAGGAACTTTGACTGTTCATATTGGCGATCATCTGCTCCATAGAATTAAATTGATTCCAATAGCGTGTCTTTTCTTTTTCGTAGGTCCGTTTGAGAGCAGCAATCCGTTCATCAATAGCCTTCAGACGGACATACAGGCTGTTATCTTTCTCAGAAGACTTGCCTTTGACGCCGGCGAGCTCCACCAAAGCACCAGGGGAGCCGGAGCTGATCTTTGCGGTACGGTCAAGGATAGTATTGAGTTTGACCGCCAGTCCCTCTTCAGAATCGGTAAACAGCTGCATCACACTGGCTGGATCGCTCTCAATCATCTGACGCAGGCGTGCTTCCCCGTCTGTAGAGAACACCAATTGTCCCTTGCTCTCCCAATCGCCTGTTTCAATGCCGAGATCATAAATCGCAAGGGAGCATCCGTCAGGCCTTTCATACAGAGCTGTCCGCATCGACTGCAAGAAACTATCGATGGTTGCATCGCGGTGCAGCAAGCCCTGCTTGGCCTTTTCTTCCCACAACTCAATCTCTTTCTCGCTCATTTCTTTCTTTTGAGCGTCGGTCAGAGGAGCGTATTCGGTATAGGTGGTCTCTTCGCTCAGATAATCGTTGAGCGTCTTGACAATCTTGTTGTAAGCATCCACAAATTGCTTGACGCCCTCGATAACCTGGTCAGTGTTCCGGAAGACTTCGATTTTTTCTGACGTCCCACTAAAAATGCGATTCCCTTCGGAATCCAGCAAAAAGCCCTCAGTATCCACACCTGCCGCCCCAGTCACCTTTTCTCCATCTATGCCACGGAACTCCCAAGAAGGGAAGTGCAGCTGTTTTCCTGAGCTGTCCAAAACCGGTTTGCCGGTCACTGCATCATACACGTCGCCATCGTTGTCTATGTAAGTACCTTCCGGCGGGAACTCGACCGCACCATCGTTATTAATTCCTACCCTTTGACCTCTCACATAATCCCCGGTGGGTTCTTTCAAAGTGATATTCAAGCCATTCACTGAGAAGGTGTTGCTGCTGCGCTCGGTGAGCACGCCATCGATCTTGATCACCGCGTTTTGGCCCATCGTTTTCACCGCGTTGTCCCCAAATAGGGAGTCAAGAAGATTTCCTTCCTGATCTTCCATATCAATATCCCGGCCCGCGCCGGATTCGGACATCTCCAAAGTAAAGGTGTCACTCTGAGCGCGATAAACCAAACGGACACCTGCGTTGCTGCGATTGATCTCATTGACCACATCGCTCATGGTATTTTCGCCGGTAAAGGAAAACTCTACCCCGTTAATGGTGAATCTGAAAGTCGACCCCTGCAAGCCATTAGCAAAATACAGATCCTTGAGGGCGCCACCCATGCCGATGCGGTTGGACTGGCCATTTTTCACGCCCATGGCGTCCAACACATCTTTGTCGCCACCGATCATGACCTTGCGCCCGGCGGATACCTTCAGTTCAAAATTGTTTCCATCCTGCACCACCTGGACTTGATTGGTGCCATGGGCTTTATTAAGTTGAGTTTGGAACTCACCGATCAACTTTCCTGTGTCTATTTTCCCATCTGTCAAAACATTTCTCAAATCAATGGTAATGTCTTTTTTCAGATCATCCAACGTAACCGAAAAACTGAATTTAGGGACGTCATCCACCTTAGACGTCAAAGTAGACGGCTCGTCTTTCTTTTCCGACTTGGATCTGCTGCCTGCAGTAAGTCCCAGCCGCTGAAGGCCAATTTCCCCAGAATCACCGGACACAACGATGCTGTCTCCCGCACTGGACAATGTTACAGCTCCATCCTTAACGGACACATCCACTCCAGTATCCGCAAACGCTTCTTCCAGCTTCGTCTGGATTTCTGCATCCCGATCTGCGATGCTTCCATAGCTCTTAAACGTATTTCCATTCACAAATACATCGCGCAGATTGGCTTCCACCGTTTTGCTGCCCACCTGGAATTTCACGGTGTATGCAGCATCGTCGCCCAGCTGATCCTGAATCATCTGCTCCAACGCCACATTATCGAGGCTTCCGACTAGCTTGCCGCTCACCCCGGCACCCGAAGTGATGCTGGTACTGGTCGCAAGTTGGCGAACCTCCAGATTGGTGCTCCCTGCTACCGCGGAACTGGTTGCCGCCACCTTAAACGCACTGGACGCGCTGACCGCATTCATTGCATTGAAGAATGTATCACTGAGCAGGTTAGTGCTGGAAGAAGAATTGAAAAACTGGTTTTGAAAAACATTGAGCTGAGAAATAATATCCCGGTAGATCTCCTGTTTCCATTCAATCTGCTGCTTGAGGCCAAGCTGCTTGTCAATCTTCGCCTGTGTACCTGAAAGCATCGATTCCACCATGCTTTCAGTATCCAAACCGGATGCAATTCCGGAAAACCCTTTATTACTGCTGGCGGAACTCACATAGGAACTGGTCGAATTTACATTCATGCTGAACGCCTCCCGTTCACTGCAAAATTCTTTATATTATATATTATCGGCTTTTTGGCGGAAAACCAAAGTACTCTTATGCGTTTCCCAAACGGGATCGATTGCTTTGGCTCGAATCAGCTACAGAATAGAACCGCGCCGCCTTAGCACCGACACCCTGATTAGCGGATTTAATCCGTTTCAAAATATGTTCCTGCTCCAAACGAAGTCGCATCGCGGCCTGCAGATCGCTCTCCCGCAAACGGCTTAGGATTACTCTGATCTGTATCGCCGCGTTGCAAATTGACTCCATACCTTCGGGCAGGCTCTCACAACTGCGCCGTCCGCTTATCGCTTCCCGGATTGGTTCGGCATCTTGGCTGCGCCGAATCAGTGTGTCCAGTTTCTGATCCAGATCTTCTATCAGGTTGATCAGTTTTTGCCGCTCACGCACCTGTTCTTCAAGCAGTTCGCTGGGACAGGTCAGCATCTCCTGTGTCTCCTCTTCAAAAAGCTGCAAAAGCTGCTGTTTCTCCTGTAAAACTTGCTGGATTTGAATCAGATCATACATATCTCTCACCTGTTGAAATCAATTGCTGATTGACCTTCCTCTTGAAAAATCAGGATTTTGTATTATTATAAAATAAAGTCAGTTTAAGTTCAGAACGGGAGGGGCGAAACGTTGAAATTTTTCTCAACAAACCCAAATCATTTCCCGGCAATTTTAAAAACGCCAGACGACAAAATCGTGGAATATGGAACTGCATGGATATCTGTAGAAGATCAAAGCATTAATTTCAAAAGTGACTTTGTGCCAATTTGTGAAATGGGTACTCCTCTCAAAATCGTCCGTGTGCATGATGAATTAGAAATTCAATCTTTTACCGGCGAGGTTTATCTTTCATCACAGCACCTGCTTCGGCTGATTTCTCTCTCCGACGAGGTCCTTCCGGCAGCTTCTTCGGTCTTTCTCTATGATGTAAAAATAGAAGCCTCGGCTGAAGCGACCATAACATCAGAAGAAAAACCGTCTAAACGCTTTTCATTGCGCACCAAATATTTCTCTGCTCCAACCCTTCAAATATTCCCGGTCTCTATCTACGCTATATCTCTGGCAAAGGTCAGGTTCACATGTGATGTGTTGCTGCCTAAGGGACAGCGTGTCACTTTGAATGTAAAACAACCGATCACGCTTAATGAACTCTCCATAGAGGTGGAACTGCCCATTACCCTTGGATCCGGAGACACCTGCAGCTATCACTGTAAAATCTTAGAACTGGATGGGGACAATTCATTTCAACTGGAACCTTATGTGGATCGTCTCAGCCAGCAAAAAAACAAATTGTTCCCGCCAGTCACTACTTCATCTGAAGCAACAGATTCTTAACTGTATCGGCAGACACACCATGCGATGCGGTCTGGTTTTCCTGAATAGTGGCATACAACTCTTTACGGTAAACCTTCACATCTGATGGCGCCGTGATCCCAATCCGAACAAGGTTACCTGAGATTTCAGTGATTTTGATTTCAATCCCACCGTCCAGAATCAGAGACTCGCCTTCTTTTCTCGATAAAATCAGCACGATTTCTCCTCCTTCCGAAACAGCGGATGCCGAATAGGAAGATCCCCCTCCAAAATGAACTGTGCAGCCAGGTGCAGCTTTGGATTGACAACAACGGGGCTTTTCAGATTAACTGTGGAAGTTTCGAAAGGTTCCCGGATAGAAGCCATCAGCCAACACATGTAATCCCCGTCTCCTAAAATCGAAACAGTATCTCCGGGCAGCACAGGCTGATAGTGATCTGATATCGTATGTGGATTCACAAGAATGAAGCAAAGATTCGGGTCCTCTGTGGATTGCAGCCAGATAAAGTGCTCGCTGACGCTCTCCTGGTACAGAAAGACGAATTTGCGATATTTTTCAAAACCGAAAATAGGTCCGGCGAAGGTAATCGTCTCGTTCTCGTCGATCTCGATTTCTCCGAAATCGCGTGTTTCCAATTTCATGAGCTTGTCCCCTCTTTCAACCTGTTCATTGATGAAAGCGGCCATGCGCAGATACACATAGCCGCTCTTTTTCGCGCATCACACCAGAACTGGGCTCTCAGCGCATCCCCTTTACCGGTTCGGGTTGGCGCTGGGTGGTACATAATTGGGCTCCCCCAAATACTCGATCTGCACTCTTGGATATTGTGTTATGTTCATTCGGAATTTGCCTGGGATGTACTCCATCTGATTGCGCATCACTTCCCAGTCAAACTTCATCGAACCCGGATCGTAGTCCAATTTCAGCTCCTCCGGCTGCCAAGAGATTTCCGGTCCGACGGATGGCAGGAAAGTAGTGTAGGTCGTCGGCTGCGCCAACATTTTCTGACGTACAATCTGGCTGATGGTTACCCCGTCCTGAATCTGTGCCATCTGATTGCCAAATTGGACGTTCTCCCCAATAGTATCGTAAGCAGTCTGCCGACCACGACTCGCAAAATACCGGGCAAATTCTCCATTGGTACGCAGATTCAGGCTTTCGCGCAACTCCGTGGTGTCCAACCGCACCTGAATATTGCTTGACTCGATGCCCAAGTGCGATGCCTGCCGGGAAAGCTGATGCTGCGGATTCTGTGCCTGCTTCATCTCAAGCCTGGCCGGTTGAATATCCAACTTGTATTCCATCGGGATATTGGTGATTTTAATAAGCTGCACTTAAACACCCTCTCTCTGCAAGCGAAGAGAAATTCAGCTCATATAATCGAGCAGCGAAGATGGCAGAATCTGACTGCCGAGCTGCAGAACCGCCATCCACACATATTCGCATTCTTTCATCTTGATAGCTTCTTCCGCGGGATCGGAGGAAACCAATTTGGACTCCATCTCGCTCATGTTGTCAATATCCGCTTCCAGGCGTGTCTGGACCCGCTCCAAAAAGTTCATACGAGTACCCAGGTCGGTGCGTGACATCCCCACCTGATCGGTCAGGGAAACCAGCTGCCGGTGCAAATCGTCAACCGCCGTTTTATCAAAATCCGGCGCAATGGCGTTTTCAAGCTGGGTGAGTATATCGTAGGCATTGGAAGCCACCTGCGTGCCGTCCTTGCCGGTAACCGGAGCGCCAAAACCCAGCATCTCCAAGCCCGAGAAGGACACCTGGAATGCCGTGCGGGGGTCCGCCTCCATATCATCGGAGATTTTCAGCCCCAAACCGATATCCGCATAGATATCTCCACTGTTGGGCACTTTTGTCCAACTTTTTTCATCATTTGGGTCAGCCATAGGGTCGGGCATATATTTATATTCTCCGTCCCTATACTCTATTTTTTCCACTTCTACGCCGTTAAATTGCAATTTCCCGTTGTCTGGATTCACCGTAAAGGGCTGGGAACTGTTGTTGGTGCCGCCGAACAGGTATTTCCCCGAGAACTGAGAATTGGCGAACTGGAGAATCTGGTCTTTTAGATTCGCGATTTCTTTGGACAGGACGGCGCGCGAATCTGAGCCATAATTTTCACTCATGGCCTTCAACGTCTTTTCCTGGATCGTCTGCATAACAGAATGGATCGAATCCATATTGCTGTCCACCGAGTTCATCTCGGACAGCAGATTTTCCACATTATCCAGCTGCTGGGTGCTCTGGTAACGGGTCTCCTGCAGATGCATCGCACGAGTGCCGTCTGCCACATTGTCGGACAGTTTATCGAATTTGAGCCCGGAACTTCCGCGCTCAAGGCTCTCCGCCCTTTTGGAAAGACTGGTATTCAGGGTTCTCATATAATTGCGGCTGATCATCCGCTGTGCAACTCTCATAATGTTTCTTCCTTTCTCACCACAGTAGAACAGCGGCGCATGTTAGTCTCAGGTATTATCGACCAACCAAGCCGGTCTTGTTGATGATAACGTCCAGCGCCTCATCCATGGCGGTCATTAGCCGGGATGCAGCGGAAAGGGACTTCTGATACATCATCACGTTGGCAACTTCTTCGTCCACAACAACACCGGACACTTCGTCCCGACTATCCTCCAGACTCTGTGAAATGGTTGAAGTCGCAATTTTCCGGTTATCACTGAAACTGACGTCCTCGGCCAACGTAGAGGAATAACCTTTAATGTAGTCCAAAAAGCTGCCGTTAAATTCTTCGCCGTTGGAATCGAAAAACTGAGAGCCATTGGTCACTGCTTCCATCAGAGTTTGTGCGTAATTCCCTACATTATCGGGAACATCCTCCTGATTTCGATGGAAAATGATATATCCGGAATCCTGGCTCCATTTGTCAGAAATCGAAAGGTTATCCGCGGTGATGGGAATATCATCCCGGACATGGTATTTGCCGTCCGCATCCGGCTCACTACTGAGTCCACCGAGAAATTTTCGGTACACCGTGTTACCGTCCGCATCCTTCGCAATTTCCCCGTTCTCATCCACTTCCGGTACGATCCGGTTGACAACTGTCGCCAGCGTCTGCGCAAAGGCGTCCAATTTATCCTGGTAGTAGAAATAACCGCGCGCGGTGCTTTCACCCGGGTTTTTCAGGTTTGGCCCACGGCCATTAAGGTAGCTCAGGGATGCCTTTACAGAACCGATTGTCAAAGTGGCCGGCTTGTTGGTGGAGATCCAACGAACATCCACTACTCCGGTCCTCTCATCCTCCACCATTTCCAGTTTATCGAACTTACTGCCGCTGACAGCAGTCTGTCCATTGACCGTTACAGTCACCGTACCATCGGGATTACTGCTGTACTGCAAATCCATATACTGCGACAGTTCGTCCAAAAGCAGGTTTCTCTCATCCAGAAGTTCATTTGGGCCAAAATACGGATTGTCCCGCATCACGCTCATGTCTTCCATTATGGTCTGGTTAAGGCCGGCAACCTGCTGCAGCTTTTTATTGATTTCCTCTACAGAGATTTCAAGATCATACTTCTGTTGGGAACGTGAGTCCTGCAACTTGCTGCTAATCTGCTGGAGGGTCTGCGTCAGATTCTTAAATTCTGTCGCTACAATATTGGCATGGGTCTCCGAATAAGCGTTGATGGAAAACTCCTGAAGCGCATTGCTCATGCTCATCAGGCAACCGCGAAGCCCGGTATCATCCTTGGGGTTATACTCATTAAGCGCGGCTTGGATATCCCCTAAAATTGAGGAAGACTGGGTGAAGTACCCGACATCACCGCTCTCTTCGCGGAAACGTTTATCCAAAAAGACGTCGCGCACCTGTCCGATACCGGTAATATCCACGCCCTGTCCGGCTACACCTGTTCGGCTGGAAACATAACGGGAACGATAGGAATCCGGCGCAATCGCCACCTGGGTGATACGTTGACGCGTATAACCATCGGAATCCCAGTTGGTGAGATTTTGACCGGCGATATCGAGTCCCTTCTGTGCCGCGGTTAAGCCGCGTTTTGCGGTCTCAAACCCTAAAAAGGTTGGTCTAAGCAAAGTGAATCCCTCCGTCTAAACTTTTGCCTCAAAGAGTGATGTTCCATTCCCGCTATCCGGTCGTTTTCCATCGGCTCCGTAGGTGCCGGCCTGGCTATTCTCGACCGTTCCCAGCATTTGCAACCCCTCCTGCGCAAAAGCAATTGATTTTCCATTGAAGTATTTGATATCGCCGATAGCCTGTTTAAAACGGCGAAACAGGGCGTTCAAGGATTCCCGCTCCTCCGGCTCAAGACGTTCCAGGATCTGCTGAAGGGTCAATCCTTCCAATCCCGCCTGCTTCTGTTCCAGCTCGCGCTGTTCTTCCATCTGCTCAAGCCGCATATTCATCGCCTGTTGCCTGGAGACGGCATGGTCAACCCGTTTGGGGTCATAGGAGAGCATTGCGGCATACTTCTCACTCTCTCCTACAGCCATCTCTTCCATAAACCGCACATAAGATTCCATAAATATGCGGTACTGCTCGATTGACATCTCTCTCATCCTCCGTTATGCGATAAACAAGTGTCGCATGACCGCATCGGCCAGATCTCCGGTAGGAATATGATAGGTGCCGTTTCGAACAGCCGTCCGCAGTTTTTCCAGACGTTCCGAGGAAGCAGGCGTCTTTGTCTCCGACACAATGGCCTTGGTCAATTGGTCTATCTCCATTTTACGCGCCCCTTCAGGGCTAATCTGAATCTGGTCGGTATGGCTGCCCCGCTGCATCGACTCCTCTGTTGGGAGCTCTACCAGATGGGGAGAGCGGCTGTGCTCCGTCATTTTATTGTATGCCTGAAAGGCTGCGGTAGGATTGATCTTCATCATGTTGTCCCCCCGAATACTTTTTAGAAGGAATTTCTCTTATTGTTTTTATTCGTCTGCGCTGCCAAAAACTAAAGCGGCCTTTTAAATATTCAAAGTAATATATGATTTTCTCCTTGTAAAATCACAATAACATTTGTATAATATACTTAAAATTGTCGATAGCTTAGAGGTGAATCAATATGGCCAAGATACTTTGTGTTTCCAATCAAAAGGGCGGTGTCGGCAAAACAACCACCACAAATGCTCTGGCCATGGGACTTCGGCATCTCGGCCGTAGGGTGCTTTGCATCGACTTTGATCCACAGGGAAACCTTTCATGCAGTCTACAAGCCGATAACCGGGTGGAGATGCAAAATTCTATTTATCACGCCCTGAAAGGCGAATTGCTCACCGTACAGACCATTCAGCATACGCCTTTATGCGATGTCATCCCCTCCAATATGCTTCTCAGCGGCATTGAACTAGAGTTTACCGGTAAGGGACGCGAATATCTCTTGCGCAGCTGTCTGAGCTCGGTGCTCCATTTATATGATAATATCCTGATTGATTCCCCGCCCGGGCTGGGAGTCCTGACGGTTAATGCTTTTACTTCCGCTCAATCGGTTCTCATGCCGGTGTTGCCGGACATTTACAGCTTACAGGGCTTGGTGCAGCTGAACGGGACTTTGGACGAGGTTCGCAAGAAAAGTAATCCTGACGTTAAAGCCGCGGGAATTCTGCTTACACATTTTGTTGCCCGTGAAACAGCCAGCAAGGTCATCCGGGAGGCGTCGCAAGATATCGCTGATAAGCTGGATATCCCCCTGCTTGACACCACTATCCGTCAAAGCAATGCGTTGACCAACGCACAAATACACCGCGAGGATATAATGTCCTTCGCTCCGAAAAACAAAGCAGTCGGCGACTATCGCGACCTGATTGATGAACTGATCCGACGGGAGGTGCTGTAATATGGCCTCTCACAAGAAAGATTTTGACAAGGATTATATCTTTAACCTCATTATGCCTACCGGTCCAAGGCCGCCACAGGATTTGGAACCGGAGCAGATCCCAAAGGTCCCTCCCGTTCAGGACAGCTTATCCATATTAAAGGAACGGATCAGCCAAGCAGCCACTGCCCCCGCCGTGCAACTGCCTCCCATTAAAGAATTGGTGCTGGTCAATCTCATGGAACAGTTGGTTGCTGACCGCCTGGACGCAGCGTTCGACAAATTTAAATGCTGCCGCTGCGACAAGTGCAGGCGTGACGTCGCTGCTCTGGCGCTCAACGCTCTCCCGCCGCATTATGTCGTGGCCGAACCGGACGCACTACCTCGTCTGTTGGAAGAATGCTCTACCAAGGAAGTTTCCGCAGCCTTGGTCAAAGCGATTTTACAGGTAAAAAATCATCCGAATCATTGAGCATTTCTTATTTAATCTAATACCGAAATTGAATAGACAGAACACGGTTTATTGAGCAGGTGAAAAAGTGCCCTTCCTTTTGGAGGTGAGCCTTTCCTTTCCCACCGAGCTAGAATCTAATGACATTGTTTAAGAGGCTCCACCCGACAAAGGTGGAACCTCTTTTTATGTCCCATAGTGGATGAATATTCACCCAAAAATCCCGCCAATACTCCGGGAACACATAAGGAAATTGGGACTTAATTTTTTCTTCTTCCTGCATTTCTTCATTGTCGGTAATGTCCGCAACTTTGTTTTTCTTATTGCTATGACTTAGTTGTTCCCAATGTTTTTTAGACGCTTCAATAACATCTTTTTCAACATCGAGGCTTTCTACATCAAGATACAAGCCTCTTTCGGTCAATGTAATCGGAGAAGTATCCGTATACGTCAACAAGCCGATAAAGAACAAATCTTTAATCGCAAAATTGAATTTGAAATTAAATTCCTTATAGGTGTTTCTGGTTTTCTTGGATTTCTTTTCAATTTCGGCAAATTCCGCAATTTGGTCATCCAAATCAGAAATACGAGTTTTTATTTCAGAACGCTCTAACTGACCGCCGGCTTCCTGTAAGACTTTCAATATTGGTTTAATCAAATAAGCGATTTTGCCGTCGGAAGATAGGTGTTTAATGCTCATAACTGTTGCCTCCGCTATATCTTGTCAATCCGATCTATCGCATAAAGAGGCAGATTGACGAGCCATTCTTCTTTTTTGTAGTCCGACATAGATGTACGGACAGCAACTTTGGGTGAGAATTTTTCCTGGTAGGTTTTCAAGCTCTTAGCTCTGAGATTTATCTCTGCCTTTACTTCAACGGGAACAATCTGCTCACCCGTATCAACGACAAAATCAACCTCGCAGGAACCCCTGTCGTTGGTGTAATAGTAAACATCCAAGCCTTCGATGGTTTTTAGCTGCTGACAAACATATTGCTCTGTAAGAGCGCCCTTGAACTCTACAAACAGGTCGTTACCATCAAGCAAGGTGCGCTGTCGAAGTCCCGCCATACAGCCAAGGAGTCCAACATCCACCACAAACAGCTTAAATGCTTTCAAGTCCTCATACGCACGTAAAGGGATTCCCGCCGCATTGACTCGGCTGACTTTATGGACCAGACCGCAATCACTGAGCCACATAATAGCAGTTTCGTACTCTTTTGCACGAGCGCCTTCACGAACGAGACCGTAGATAAACTTTTTGTTTTCCTTGGCAAGCTGAGAAGGAATACTGTTCCACAACATACGAAGTCTTGGAACAATTTCGTTTGGAGCGTGCTTAGAAAAATCCTGTTCATAGGCAGCGAGAATTCGCTTTTGAATTTCACGAACCTCGTTAAAGTCTTTATTCTCCGCAAAGCTCTGTACGGCTTCGGGCATACCACCAACAAAGTAGTAATGTTTCAAGGCATCAATATACGTTTGCTTAAAGCTTGTAACCATATCGAAGTCTTGCTTATCAAGAAGCTCAGCAAAACGCTCCTTATCGGTTGCCATCAAAAACTCCTTGAAGGAAAGAGGGTACAGTTTCAAGAAATCCACTTTGCCGACAGGAAAAGACGTTCCTTGATGTAAGGCAATGCCTAGCAGCGAACCGGCACATATAATGTGATACTGCGGCGCATTTTCATAAAAGTATTTAAGAGATGACAACGCCCTCGGAACTTCCTGCACTTCATCAAAAATCAGCAGAGAATTGTTCGGATCAATTTTGCGCCCTGCGTACAGCTCCAGCCCCATAATCAAGCGGTCAGTATCCAAATCGGATGCAAATAACTCGGCCATTCTGGAATTGGAGTCAAAATTGATATATACCGTATCCGCATATGCCTGTCTGCCAAATTCTTTCATCAGCCAGGTCTTGCCGACTTGACGTGCACCTTCGATGATTAAAGGCTTACGGCGTTTGCTTTGTTTCCATTTTAATAATTTTTCAATTGCAATTCGGTACATACACGCACCTCCGTTATTATAATACAAATACAGTATATCACATAATTGCAAAAATACAATGAGTTTTAGAAAAATAATTACACTTTTTACGCTGAATAAAGGTTAATCCATCCACAATATCTTTTACACACATAAAAAGCAAGTGATATCTGACATTTTGCCAACATCACTTGCTGTGCTTTATTCCGTTAGCAATTAATCATCTCGTTTTTTATAATTTCTTCTGCTCGGCTGCGGATACAATTCATAGCACTTACCCAAGTCATTGGGTCTGCCGCTTTCGTGCCCTCTGCCACGCCCGCAACGGCTTTCATTTGCTCTATGATACACTCCAAGCGCGTTTCTGTGCCTGCTCATTCAAATCAGCCAAATACGTCCACAGCGTACCGTCAAGGCAAAGTGTGTTAAAGAGAACAGGACGATGTTCTTTGATATAATCCCTGTGCATCCGTCCGAAACGTCCAATAGGTCGGCTTTTCTCCGGTAAGCGAACATATGGAATATAGTAATCTCCGCATTGAATATAATTTAGTTTTTGCATTATATATACCTCCAATCACAGTTAAAAATAGAAAAAGGCGATACTTGGTTTTAATCAACCAGGTATCGCCAATTTTTCTTGTCGCACCCTGTACGACAGCTACCCTATGTCAGTATTCGTTCGATACTGTTTTATTAGAAGCTACCCCCAGGAGCGGACTTTTTTGGAGCACTGCACATAACAAATATATATATTCGGATTCTCCCACAATTAATGGTATCGACTTTCTTTACCAATGGTCATTCGTTTCTTTTTTGTGGTATAATCGTTCAAACGGATTGACGAAAGAAGGCGGCTTATGGAAGACTGCAACCGTGAAATCGACTGTCTGGCGGCAGAGTTTGCCACCTGCAGAAAGCTCCTGCTGGCCCTGGGGGACGAAAACAGACAGCACCTAATCCTGGAGATGCTGGGGATGAAGCACTGCGGCGGCGTCCGGGTGGGGGCCATCACGGAAAAAGTGAATCTGTCCCGTCCGGCTGTTTCTCACCATCTGCAAATTCTCAAGGACGCGGGGCTTTTGAAAATGCGGCGAGAGGGCACCAAAAATTACTACTACTTCGACGCCGACGCGGAGGCCATGAAACAACTCCTGCAAATGCTGACTCACGCCAAGACGATTATGGAACAACTCCCGGACCGCAGCGGAACAGAATAACATCGAAATTGATTTTTGGAGGTTTTTTCAATATGACGATTCAGGAAGCAATGGAAGTCCAGCACAGCGTGCGGCAGTACAATGACCTGCCTCTGGAGGCAGAAAAGATCACCGCTCTGGAGCAGGAGATCGCAACGTGCAACAAGGAGGGTGGACTGCACATCCAGCTGGTCAAAAACGAGCCATGTGCTTTTGACGGCTTTATGGCTCACTACGGCAAGTTCAGCGGCGTGAAGAACTATATCGCCCTCATCGGCCCCAAGGAGCCGGAGCTGGACGAAAAATGCGGCTATTACGGTGAGCGGTTGGTGCTGCTGGCCCAGACTCTGGGGCTGAACACCTGCTGGGTGGCCATGACCTACAAGAAGGTCAAGTCTGCCTTCACTGTAGCTCCCGGCGAAAAGCTCTGTGTGGTCATTGCGCTGGGCTACGGCCAGACCCAGGGCATCCCCCACCAATCCAAGGCGCTGGAGGCTGTCACAAAGACGGATGGTGACATGCCGGACTGGTTCAAGGCGGGGGCGGCGGCAGCCCTGTTGGCCCCCACGGCCATGAACCAGCAGAAGTTTACCCTGATCCTCACTGGAAACACCGTCACCGCCAGGGCCGGCGCTGCCTTTTACAGCAAAGTGGACCTGGGCGTCGTCAAGTACCACTTTGAAGTGGGCGCTGGGAAAGAGAACTTTTCCTGGGCAAGTAATGGAGGATCTGAAAAAAGCACAGCTCTTTGAGGAAACGCCCATCCATAAGGCTGTCATGACGTTATCGGTGCCCACCATTTTGAGCTGTCTGGTAATGGTCATTTACAACCTGGCGGACACCTACTTTGTGGGGATGCTGAATGACCCCATCCAGAATGCCGCCGTCACCCTGGCAGCGCCGGTGCTGCTGGCCTTCAACGCCGTCAACAATCTGTTCGGCGTGGGCAGCTCCAGCATGATGAGCCGGGCGCTGGGGAAAAAGGACTATAACACCGTCCGCCGCAGCTCCGCCTTTGGCTTTTACTGCGCTCTAATCTACGGCGTGCTGTTCTCACTGGTGTCCGTCGCCCTGCGCCAGCCCATGCTGAATTTGCTGGGAGCGGACGCCTCCACGGCGGCGGCCACCGGGGAATACCTGCGCTGGACGGTCCTCTGCGGCGCGGCTCCCGCCATTCTGAATGTGGTGCTGGCCTATCTGGTACGGGCAGAGGGCAGCGCCCTCCATGCCAGCATCGGCACCATGAGCGGCTGCCTGCTGAATATTCTGCTGGATCCCATCTTTATTATGCCATGGGGGCTGGGAATGGGGGCCGCCGGGGCGGGCCTTGCCACCTTCCTCTCCAACTGCGCAGCCTGCGTTTACTTTTTCGTGCTGCTGTTTGTGCGGCAGGGCCGTACCTATGTTTGCATCGACCCACGGGCCTTCCATCTGAACAAAGCCATTGTGGTAGGGGTCTGCGGTGTGGGCATCCCGGCGGCCATCCAGAATCTGCTGAATGTCACCGGCATGACGGTACTGAACAACTTTACCTCGTCCTTTGGCTCCGACGCGGTAGCGGCCATGGGCATCGCCCAGAAGATCAACATGGTGCCCCTTTACATCGCTCTGGGTCTGAGTCAGGGCATCATGCCCCTGCTCAGCTACAACTACGGTAGCGGCAACATCAAACGGCTGAAGCAGACGCTGCTGTTCTGTGTCAAGCTCTCCATCTCCTTCATGGTGCTGGTCACCATCGGCTATTCACTGGGAGCGGAGCATTTGGTCACATTGTTTATGGAAAGCCTACGGCAGCAGCTTTCTGCGGGGGCTGTGCCTGGTCATGCCCTTTTTGTGCATGGATTTCCTGGCGGTGGGCGTGTTCCAGGCCTGCGGTATGGGCAGGAAGGCCCTGACTTTTGCCATTCTGCGGAAGATCGTGCTGGAGATCCCGGCATTGTTCCTGTGGAACCGGGTGTGGCCCCTCTACGGTCTTGCCTATGCCCAACCTACGGCGGAGGTGGTTCTGGCCGTGGTAGCGGTATTCACCCTGCGGCGAATGCTGCGGAAGCTGGAACGGCGTTAAACCACCCCCTATCACCGATACTGCAAATACTCCATAAACCGCTTCACGGCCAGTGAAGCGGTTTTTCTATCCCTCATTGCAATTCCCAATTTCCTAAAAGATGGTACATCAAGTTCCTTTGTAATGATACGATAGGGTGTTCTTCTCAAAATAAGCTCCGGTAAAATACTGATTCCAAGTCCCTTTTCTACCATCGACATTACGGCGTAATCATCAACCGTTGTGAAATGAATATTCGGAGAAAACCCACAGCGGTCAAAGATTTCCGATATTTCCGCCTTTTCTTGCTTTTCAAGCAACATAAAAGGATAATCAGCCAATGCAGAGACGGGAAATTTATCACAACTTGCCATCGGATGATTTTCCGGAAGGATTACAAGCAGCTTGTCCTGCTCCAAAAACTCGGTTTCCAAGTCCGATTTGGTGGAAATTCTGGTGAAACCGATATCCACTCTGCCCTCGTTTACCCACCCTTCAATATCGGCATAGTGACCGAGCAGCAGCTCATAGTCAATATTAGGATATTTCTTTTGAAATTCCGCTATGATATTTGGCAGCCAGTGGGTTGCAATACTCGAAATTGTTCCGATGCGGATAAGTCCCGATTGCAGTCCGTTGAGATCATCTACCTCCATTTGCAGTTTCATATATTCTTCACATACATTTCTTGCGTAAGGAAGCAGTTTTGTGCCGTCAGAGGTGAGCCTTACGCCTGTACGGTTTCGCTCAAGCAGAGAAACCTTCCATTCCTTTTCCAAATCGCCAATCATTCGGCTGATACCAGATTGGGAATAATTCAGTATTTCTGCCGCTCTTGTAAAGCTGCCGCATTCTACTGTCTTTATAAAAGCCATGTATTTTAAGATGTTCATATCCATGATGTTTTCCTCTTTATATGCGTATTTGTAATTTTTAATATGATAAACATTCGCTTTTCAGATGTTCTTCTTTATGATACGCTGTATTAGCACAAAAATCAAGATGAAGAGGGTTATCCTATGTTTTATGTCAGCGACATTCAAACAGACAAGCCACAGGAAATGAAAACACCACTTCAGGAAAAGGTATATGCCGCACTTTCGGAGTTAAGCATCCCCTTTGAGCGAGTGGATACAGACGAAGCGATTACAATGGAAGATTGCATTGCGATAGATGAAAAACTAAACATGAAAATGGTCAAAACACTGTTTCTATGCAACCGCCAGCAAACGATGTTTTACCTATTTATCACCTGTGGAGATAAACCGTTTCGCTCAAAAGAGTTTAGTGCGTCTCTCGGTGTTTCCCGGCTTTCTTTTGCTCCAGCTGAAAGAATGAGCGAGATGCTTGGAACAAAAATCGGGGCAGCAACTGTCTTCAGCGCCTTGCTTGAAAGTGCGAAGAATGTTCAATTTGTCTTTGATAAGGATGTTCTCAAAGAAAAATATTACGGCTGCAGCGACGGTACAACTACAGGTTATATGAAAATCAAAACCGAGGATATTTTGTATAAGTTTTTGCCGTTTACAAAACATACTGCTCTATTTGCGGAGGTGTAATGATGGGATTGTATCAAAACCGTATTGTCGTTAAGGTAGGCACATCTACCCTGACAAACGATATTGGAAAAAGCGATTTACGGGCAATGGACAACCTTGCGCGCGTCCTGTCGGACATACAGAATATGGGCTATGAGGTTATACTCGTTTCATCAGGGGCGATTGCCGTCGGGAGCAATAAGCTCTGTATGAAATCAAAGCCGACAAGTATGCGTATGAAACAAGCGGCGGCTTCGGTCGGGCAATGCAGTATTATGTATTTGTACGATAAATTTTTCGGTGACTATGATAAAACCGTCGGTCAAATACTCTTAAACGCCGAAGATATTAAGGAAGAAGAAAAGAAGGACAATTTAACAAACACCTTTGATGCGCTGCTTGAAATGGGAGTAATTCCAATAGTAAATGAAAATGATTCGGTAAGTTATACGGAGATTGAGTCGGAGGAAAGGCTTTTTGGTGACAACGATATGCTTTCTGCTGTTGTAGCGGTATTGTGCAGAGCAAACAAGCTGATCATTCTTTCGGATATTGATGGGCTTTTTGATAGCGATCCGCGCCTACACCCCCATGCTAAACGGATTGATAGAATTGACAGCATTGACGAAAGCATCTATGCCCTTGCAGGCGGCGCTGGTTCAAAGCGTGGAACAGGCGGTATGAAAACCAAACTACAAGCCGCAGAACTTGCAACAGCACAAGGCATTGATACCATCATTACAAACGGAAAGAACACCGAAGCGATTTATGATATTGTAAAAGGTATTGGCGCCGGAACGCTGTTCAAAGGAAAACAAAGATAATGAAAAACTTAATTTTTCTTTTCTGGGCATGACAATGCTCCCTCCATGATTGACAGTTTTTCGCTGTCTTTCATAAAGGGAGCATTTTTATTGGGCCGCCGCTTCTTCATTTTCAATAACTTTGCCGCTGCATTGACTATGAACATAGATACGCCCGGATGATTCACATCCGGGCGTAAAAACTTATGCCGCGTTCTTTTCCTTCTTTCGCTTCCAGAAGAACCAGAATCCAGCGCCTGCAGCCAACACTGCCAACAGCACCCAACCAACATTGAAGCCGCCGTTGGATTTCTCAGGCGTTGTTCCGACCTCCGGCTCAAACACACCGGGAATCGTTTGCTCGATACCCTTCTGGGCATCCTCTATGGTTGCTGCCAGACCACGCTGCGGGTCGGTGACCTCCGGTTTGCCTGCCGCATCCACGACCGGCGCGGGGATCGCAGGTGCGTCAATAACGGTATATCCGCCTGTTTCGGGGTTGAGCTTGGCAGGGTCGATACTGCCAAAATCATAGTTCTCCAGATAGCTGAGAGGATAGTAGATTCGGTTGCGCTCATCCAGCGCCTTGCCGGCCGGGATAATGATCTGTTTGCCGCCCGTCCAGTTGATAACGAGGGTGATATCGCCGCGCCCCAGCAGTTCTGCCATCACGCTGGCAGTCATACGGTCGCGCCAGCCTGCGTTGACGGTGATGGTGCTGCCCTGTCCGGCGTCCTTAATCTTCTCCTGGACCTGCTTCCAGAAGTCGTACTCATCATCGCGGTAGCTGGAGCTGCTATCGGAAGAACTGCCGCCTTTGGAGGCCGCCTTCCATGCGATAGACACCGGCGAAAGTCCCTTGAACGTCACTTGGATGTCATTGGCCAATTTGGTTACGGCAGGGGTTTCTGTCTCTCCGGCTTTGGTTCCAAGGCGTGTGGAGGTGGTGGTGAACATGTGCGTCACCTTAAAATCGTGGGTGTTCTTCGCCGTACCGTCTGGATAAGGCAGCACCACGGTGATTCCGTTTGCGGGGAAATTCTCCTCGGTAGCATCGATCCAGTTCTCGCCATCCCGAGAGAACTGCAGCCTGACGTCATAATGTGCAACATTATTTTCGGAATACCCTGTGCCGCTGGTGAGGATACGGGTCATCTCGGCTTTGATTGTTTCTACCGTGTTGAATTTGGTATTCGCAAGGTCGGTATTTTGAATATGCTCTTTTGTCAGCGTATCCTGCTGCACGCGGGATTCCATTTGAACAATTTCCAGCGCATTCGCAAAGGTTACGCCGTATCGAACATATTCTCCATCCGCTTCGCGGGTCACAATTACGTTGTATATGCCAACATCAGCAGGGGGTGTAGCCGTTGCCTTTGACCAATCCCCACCTTGATAATACTCGATGGTAAAGCCGGTCAGGCCACTTGGCTCAGTCGTATAGGAAAAAGCATGCTGCTGTCCATCATACGGATAGATATTGCGGCCGGGGATGACTACAACCGCTTTCTCATCTTGCTTCAAAGTCCGAATACTGTACTTTTCGGCCTCTGAACAGAAACTGTTATTTGTGGCCGGATAATAGGCACGAATACGATAGAGGGTATCATACCCCAAGTTAGTGAATACCTGGGCTGTACCGTCGCCCGTTATAGAGGCAGGGTTCGGATCATCGTAGGTTGCACTGGTATAGAGTTTGTAAACGGCTCTATCCGCCGTAACGATCCGAATGCCCTCGGCAACTGCCTGGATATCTTGCCCGCTTATCACAGGAGCAGCAGGGCGCGCGGGAACATCGACTGCGGCAACGGTGCTTTCATCCTTCAATTCGGTGTCAGAATAGGCAATATAGACCGTCTTGCCGATATAACCGGTCACAGAAGCGCCATTGCTCAGAGTACTCATATAATCGCTGTCGGTATAGACAGTGATTCCATTCGGGATCTTGATAGTTTCCTTTTCATAATCATAGGTAATCACATCGGCGCCCGGCTTGCCTATGGCAGTTTTAAAGGCAGCGTTGCTGCTGACAGCAGTAGAACCTTTGACACGCTGGACAAATGTATATTCGGTATTTCGCTTCAGTCCGGTGAAGGATGGGCTATCCTGCCATTTAATATCCGTTCCATCGTAAATGCCGTACTCATATCCTGAAACCGTATCAAGGGTAATGGAGGTATCGCTGATCTGCGCGGCAGGGTTTGTGACTTTGGGAGCAAGCACAGTGGGAACAGAACCAACTGTGACGACATTGCTCTTGATTGTGCCGTAATATAAGCCGGTTCCTTCCATCATGCAGTAATAGGCGCCGTCTGCGTTCGTGATGTAGGTTTTACTGTTTGTATTCTCAATAGCTGTATCATTACAATACCACTGATAGGAAACCGTCGCGTCTGAGGGCGTCAGGCTTGGCGTAACGGTAAGCGTTCCATCAGAATTGGAAACGCTTGCTGTACCGCTGATCTTGGTGGCCGGTGTGACCTTAAAGCTGTTTAAGGAGCTGCCGGATACGGGATATGTTCTTGCATAGGTCGGCGCATCCGCTGTCACGTCCAGCAGTACGGCGGGCTCAGCACCGGAACCAAAAGACAGGGAATAATCCCCCGCAGCTACGGGATAAAACGCCAGCGAAGCAAAACCGGGGCGCAGATCATAGGAGGAAACGGTATCGGTGCTGTCCGTGCGATTTACGGCAGTCTTAACGGTAGGTGTTGTCGTCATATATGTTCCGCTGCTGTTTTTGCTTACCAGAGTATATTCCATCATGGGAGCAGAAGCCGTAACCGATAGGCTGACCGCCTTTACGCCGGATTCCGCGGTGATAGCAGGAGAGCCTTCTATCGTCAGCTTGCCTGTGTTGACGGCAAGGGTATTTTCCTTGCTGGCAACAGAAAGAGAATCAGAATCATCCGCGCTTGCAGCGGCTGCCCTCATGCGGCTGTATGCCGTTGCTTCTCCATTGTCGGAGCCGCCTTCGCCCCATCCGCCAACCGTTACATCGCCAATCTCGATCTGAACACCGTTCCAAGTGGTAGCTGTGCCCTGCGAACCGGCGCCGATGCCCGCGCCATAAACGCTGCTGGCAATAACTTCGCTGTCCCCTTTGATCGTGATGTCGCTCACGGAAGTGCAGCTTTTCGCTCTTGTCCAGCCGGAGCCGATACCCGCCCCATAATAGCTGGAGGCATATACGTTGCTATCCTCAATGGTAATGGCGGGATTGGATGCACTATATGTGGCGTCGGAGCCATTGTAACCACTATTATCCTGTGAGCCACCTTTGCCAATGCCCGCGCCATAATAGCCTTGGGCGTTGACCGTAGAACCTATGATCGTAATGGATTTGCAGGTTTTGCCGCCGATTGCCGCAGAGTTGCCGCCATTGCAAGTGCTGTGGGTTTGCCGGCGTATGTAAGCTGTTACTTCGGAACAGTCAATGGTAATGTTTCCGTCGCTTTGGATCGCCGGTGCTCCATACATGCCGTTGCCGGCAGAGCCTACTGAAGTAACAGTTCCTGTAGCGGTTACTTCAGAACCGTTTTTGATGGTAATATCACCGGCAGCAACGATGGCAGATCTCTCTTTAGCATACGTAATATCCGGGTGTTCCGCATAGATGATCGAGTTATCTATTACAATATTCCCACTGCTGCTTAAAGCGCTGCGGGGGTATGTACCCCAGCCGCTTTGGTAATATGACAAAGACTCAAAGGTCATGGTGCAATCTTTTACGGTTATGTTACCTTCTTTTGTAGACAAGGAAGTAGAAGTAGAAGAGTCTCCAACAGGAACAACATTTACAGTGCCGCCATTGAAAGTGACATCGTGGTAGTATCCATTGTCTTTTCCTAAAGTAAGCGTTGCGCCTTCTGCAGCTTCATAAGTAATCGGAGATTTATAATTACTGCTACCAAATCCACCGGCAAAGGCGCAATCGCCGGAATAGCTGATCGTGGTGCTGGTCGGTTCCGTATACTGCTTCAAGGAAATGGATCCGGTTATTTTCAAATTTTCGATGGAAAGATTGGCATCGCCTTTGTATACATCGTTCCTTGTTCCAAAATTAAACAGCACGCTCACGTTCTGAAAAGTTACTTCGGGGTTGCCAATGATGGTTGCCTCGTTCCCTGTCACATAAATCCATTTTGTTTTTGTAGTTTCAGGGCCGGAAGTGAGTTCTGACAGGTCAAGTGTTTCTCCCGCCGCAAGCGTAATGTCGCCTTCCGGCCACTCTGTCAGAGTAGTTTTGTTTTCGTAAAATGCTGCGGCACCTTCGCCGGTGCAGGCAGTGTAGTCAAAGCCGCAGACATCGCACCAGACGTTCGCCTCGGTGCATTTCACTACACAGTGGCACTCCGGGTTTTCCGGGGCGATGTAAACCGGGCAGTCGGTAGCGTGTTTGCTTTCGTCATCGGTTTCGCAGGTGCAAACCGGATTGGCAGGCGCTTGGTAAAGGGCGCAGTCTTCTGCGTGAGGCTCACCTTCCGCTGCTCCGCAGGTGCAGGAGAGCTCGGTCGGAGCAACATAAAGGGCGCAGCCCTCAGCATGAGTGTCTCCGGTGCAGCCTTCCAACTGGGAGCAGACAAGCTCGGCGGGCGCCTGGTAAAGGGCGCAATTTTCGGCGTGCGGCGCCCCCTCCACCGCTCCGCAGGTGCAGGAGGGTTCAGTCGGAGCAACATAAAGAGCGCAGCCTTTGTCGTGCGGTTCACCATCCGCCGCCTCACAGGTGCAGGTAGGGTCTGCGGGTTCGGTCACGCAGTCCCCCTCATGCCCCTGAGGCAATGTGCAGCCTTCGACGCAGACGGTCTGCGATTGCCCCACAGTGGGTTCGCCGCTGTCGGCGGCGAAGGCCGTGATGGCAGTGATGGGAGCAGTATTCAGCAGCATGGCAGCGGCAAGGGCCATGCTTAACAGTTTTTTCTTCATATTCCGACCTCCAAAAACAAAAGTGCAGCGCAGCCGAACCCCTTCGGCTACAGATTTTTCATTCTGTAATCAAATGAGAAAAAGTACTTGAATAAACACAATTATTTTATCATATTCTTCCTGTTCGCTGCAATATAAAATCCATCAAAAACAATAGATTTTCGCAATGAAAAGGCCGGATGAAAAAGTTGCCTCATCCGGCCTTGTGGTTATGTAGTTTTTCAGTTTTCGGCGTAAGGACGCAAAGAAAAAGCAGCGTTTTTTCTGCGGTATTACAACAGAATGAAAATCATGTGACCACAAGCCCCATTCGGGCAAGCTGCCGTGCGTGGATGCGTCCGCTTTCCATCGTGTAGATGCGGGTAGAGTTGACGTTGAAGTGACCCAGAATGTCCGCCAGCCGGGAAAGGTCTTTCTCCAGCGTGTAATACGTTCGTGCGAAAAGGTGGCGAAGATTGTGGGGAAAAACCTTGCGGGGATCTACTTCTGCGCTTTCGCACAGTGCTTTCATATCCCGCCAGATATTGGAACGGTTGAGAGGCCTGCCGTTCCTGCTCACAAACACTGCTCCGGCGGTGATTTTTTGCTTTTTGAGGTAATTTTGCAGCAGTCGCCGCAGCTTCTCCGGCAGGAACACAAGACGGCGTTTGCCCTTGTTGTTCACTTCGGCCTTTCCGGTCTGCACCGCTTCTACAGTAATGAACCGCAGCTCGCTGACGCGGATGCCCGTGGCGCAGATGGTCTGGATAACAAGAGATAGTCGTTCATTTTCTTTTTTCTGCGCCGCATGAACAAGGCGGGCGTATTCGGCGCGGGTGAGCTCTCTGCTCTCGTCGGCAAAGAGATTACGCTGGAGCTTCAGCGGACGCAGGCGCAGTTCTTGCCAACCCATATAGCCGAGAAATCCGTTGAGAACGGCGATCTTTCCGTTGACCGAGGATGCTTTGCAGCTTTCGGATATTTCCTCTTTCCAGAGGAGGAGAAGTGATTTTTCAAGAGGGCGTTCATCCAGCCAGCGCATCAGTGCGGTAAGGTCGCTGGTATATTTCTGGATGGTGGCAGGGGCACGTTCCTGTTCGTGCAGATGAATGGCATATTCCTTGATGAGCGCCGGGATGAGGCAACGTGGTTTAGGCATATCAGTATCCTCCTTGAAGTATGTGATACTGATATTTTATCCCGTATCCCTTTGGGGCCGTAGATTCGCATAGATTGATAAAAATTACCAATGTTTCTTCTCTGTATGGATCTCTTTATCCTTACTTTCGCCGCAACTCCTGTAAACATTATGCTTATTCTTACTCTGAGACGGCAAAACGCCTCACTAGATCTACTTATGACATTTCCGACAGCCTTAGTAGTCGCCGCTTAATCGTGGCCATGATACTTTTCTTACAAAGGCTCGCCATTTGCCAGTTTATCAACAACAAACAATTTTCAACATCCTTGTCTTGCTTTTTAGCAAGCTTCAAATCCTTTTGAATTGTGTGGTGAACCGAATCTCGTACTTCATACTTCCAATGCCGCCCTTAAATCAGACATAGAGGAAAAGCCTACTGCGTTTTTATCATACGCTAAAGCCCTATCTTCTGCGATAGCGGCGGCAGTTGTTTCGTTGGGAACGTTCAGCTTGATCTCAAAAGGAATGCCGTTCTCGCGAATTGCCTGTCTTAAGAAGATATTTACGGCAGTGGTCATATTGAGCCCCAAAGCTGCAAAAATCTTTTCAGCCTGTAATTTTACTTCTTTATCGGTACGGATATTCAAGTTTGTAGACTCCATAATAACACCTCCACCTTTATTCTATGCACATTAGGGCACAATATGTGCATAACGTCAACACATTGCATATATATTATGATATAAAATTCCTTGTAATATAAAAAACAAAATCCCCCTCAACCGCCGATTATTCCGGCCATTGAGGGGGTTCCCGCTTTTGTTATGCGGTTTTAGGCTGCGTCAAAGATAGAACAAAGTAAAAACGCCAGATAATCCCAGAAGCTGCCCACGCCGGTACTGGGGTTGAGCTTGGCAGGGTCTTCCTCCTGAGCCGGGGCTGCCGCCGGAACATCCTTATACTGCTCTGCAAGATATTCCAGCCGGTAGAAAATCCGGTTCTTCGCCGGTTTCAGAGCCTTCCCTGCCGGGATGGTAAAGGTATCGCCGTCATCCCAGCGAATTTCAAGGCTCACGTCCCCGCGATCATACAGAGCTTCCATCAGGTCATACGGGAACTTGTCATAGCTTCGGGCATTTACCTTGACGGTTTCTCCTGGCTCAGCATCCTGCACCTTCTGTTTGACGCCGTCCCAGAACTCATAGTTGTGGTCGTCCCAGCTGTCGCTGGAATCTCCGCCGCCGCTGGGTCTGTTGGGCCGGTCATCATCGTCAGGGTCGGAACCGGAGCCGCCGCCTGTGCTTGTATAGGCAAGGGCATAGGTGGAAAATCTATCTGTTGTAAATTTCAACACGCCTGTTGCCGGGTCGTAGCTGTCCGGGGTAATAATCGTTGCCTCAGCACCCGAACCGCTGTCGTGGGAATGGATAAGTCGGAATGCTCCTGCCTGTCTGATTTCATCGGGAACAGTAATGACTATATGAATTTCCGTATCAAGTGTCCCGGTCAGCTTTTCAGCGGCGGCAGTGCCGATTTTCTTGAACATGGAAAGATCAAGATAAGTAATCTCTACATCATTCCCCAATTTTTCTGCTGCTTTTGCGGAAATGACTGCCTTATCCGCTGCGGGCACATTGTTTTCTGCCAGTGCAGATATCTCAAGCCAAATATCGGCCTTTGCGCCCCCTGCAACAGCGGCTTTGTCGCCTGCGTCAAGCAGCTTGTCCGCTAACTCGTCCTCGCTGTTTTCCATTGTGGTATCAGGTGCGCCCTCATTTACTTTCACATCGGTAGTTACATTTCCCTGTAACCACCGTGCATATACTGTGGTATCAGCGGTAAAGGTGTAATTCTCAGTAATCTTTTCCCCGCCTGTTTTCTCGGTAAACCATCCTACAAAGGTATAACCACTTCGGGTCGGTGCAGGCAGGGAAGAAAGTTTGCCGTCTGTCGTTGTCATGTCTGCCGGATTTGAACCATCGCCTCCGTTAATATCAAAGGAAATTGTATATGTGCCAAGGTCAGGATCAGTTCCGGGGCCGGGTTTCTCCGCTTCGGTGACATTGATATCGAAGTCGACGCTGGACCCGCCCACGCTGACGGTAACAGTGGTATTTGCCGTTGTCAGCTTGGCCCCATGCGCGGGGTCTGTGCTCACGCCGCTGTCCAGACAATCAGGGTAAGGCAGGTCAGCAGTGTCGCCGCCGCTGTAGCCGATTGTGATCTCGAGCCCATTCAAATCCAGCGTGTCTCCCTCGGTATAGCTGGTTTTCGTTGGGGGCGTCTTGATTATCACGCTGGTAACAGTCGGATCAGGCTTTGCGGAAACGGTGACGCTGATGGTCACATTAAGAGGAACATTGTCCGGATTGGTAACGCCGTCCGGCAGGGTTACCGTACCGGAAACGGTAAATTCCTGCTGCTTTTCATTTGCGGGGTCATAGCTGCATCCATTCACATCCCATGTGACGCTGGCGGAGGTTGGCGAACCGCTGCTGGTTGTGATGCCAACCGTTTCGGGCAGATTAAGTGCCTCCGGGGTCTTTTCCGTTCCATTGCTCAAGCCAATGACGGGGGCGAGCTCCGGAATGCTCACCAGCTTGTTTTCCATCGCCGATACAACGTCAAGCAGCTTCAGTTCGCTTGCATAGTCGGTCTTTTTATCGCCGTTGCACTGCTCGTTGAATACATACAGCTTTACATCTCCGCCCAGCAGTACACCGGATGGCAGGGTGATCTCTATATTGCTGCCTGAGGCCTTGCCTACATCATCCAGCGCCAGAACCTGCCCGTAACGGGTGATGCTGCCGTTATCCACGATCACCGCCGAGAGGTATTCGTTGGCGCCGGTTTCTGCATCAGCATAGGAAAAAGAAACGGTGTCGTCATCAATCTCTTCGTCACTGACTGAAAAAGTGCGGTCGCTGTCCAGCAGCGTCAGCTTCCACTCGGTCGGCGCAGAGCCGGTAATTTCCTGGAGAGCGCCGGCGCCTGCGGCGCCGGAAGATTTGCCGCCTGCGGCGGCAGATGCGAAGAGAACAGAGTCCAGATTTAAATTAAAAGCGGGCCGAGCTGCCCAGACATCGTCCACGTCGCCGGGGCTCACAATGCCATAGAAGCCGACAGCGCCCGCATCGTCATCGTTATACTCATGAGGGGAACGCAGCCACCACACCCCGGCGCTATCGCCATAGTTGGCGATACGCGCCGTATCACTGTTAAAACCGTATCCACTGTTTTCCACTTCCTCTGCCGAAAGGAAAAATACCTTGTCATTGTTCAGAATATTGTCTGCCGCTCTGAACGGAACTCGATGCGTAGAACTCGTAAAAGCACTATCGCTTTTTGTGGTTGCCAGAATTGCGTCAAGTTCAGCGGGCGTAAAAGCGTCTGTTACGCTACTCCCATCAATTCCCGCAAAATCTTTGCACCAATCCTGCGCTGTGCTGCTCTGCCAGTTGTTGCTGTTTCCTGATTGATCAAACCGTACATCGCCATTCCTGCCTGTCCCCAGCAGCTTTTCCGACAGCAGGAACAGCCCTTCCTTCCCGGTGTTTGTCTGCGTATCCAGCACCCGCCATTGGATGGGTGCGCTGTTATAGATGCCGTAGTAAATATAATCTCCTGAATCAATGCTGCTGGCTCCCAGCGTCATGGCGTCGCCGCTTGACCGCAGCTTCAGATGCAGCGTGGAATCCTTTTGGATTCCATAATCTTGCAAGGTTTTGCCATCCTCAAGTTGCTTTCCAGCAAAAATCAGACGCTGTTGTTCGGGCGGAATCCCTTCCTTTTCTTGAATTTTTCCTTTAACAGCCTCAACGGAGTCTGTGGGTTCCACCTCTATAGTGATATGTTTACCGGTCAAGGTCTTAACGAAAATCTGCAGAGCAAAAGCCTGTGTTGACATTGCCAAACACATGGCACTTGCTAAAATCAGCGCAAAAAAACTGCGCATTGTTTTCTTCACGATATGAATCCTCCCTGTCATTCAATATTTCAGAAAAGAAACAAAGGTGCGTCCCGTCCGCAGTAAAAATACTGCGAACAGAACACGCCTTTTTTTAATCTGTTATACAACTGTTGAACGCAAAAAAGGGCAGACTTAACCTGCCCAGTGCCCAGTGCCCAGTGCCCAGTGCCCAGTGCCCAGTGCCCAGTGCCCAGTGCCCAGTGCCCAGTGCCCAGTGAAATTATGCACATTTAAGGCCATTTGTCAAGCCCCCAGTTCCTGCTTTTACACAATATATTATTGCTTAATTATTTTACTACGTACCAATTTTCTTGTCAATCATCCAGTGCGATGGTAAATGCCGTCACTAGTATGTTTTCTTCAGTACAATTTGGGCGACATATTCATCATGTTTACTCCATTATTATCCGCACTGGCAAACCACATTCCCAGTAGCGGAAAAAACTACGATAAATCCTCAAGCTGCTTTAAGACACTCAATAAATTCACACACAGTCATTTCGAATTGTTGCCTTCTCAAACATAGCCACTCATTCCATGTGCTTATTCAGAATGTCAATGGCGCCCTTGACTGTTTCTTCAGTTTGTTTCGTTTGAGGCAATACATTGGGATGCTCCCTGTAATACCACTCTAAGAAATCTTTGTGTATTGCCTCTGCGGATTTGCGGGCTTTCACAGCATCCTCCAACTCCCTGTACCGACCCAGCCAGTAACGCTTCTTCTTGAAGGAAATATAGGCTACCCAATGTCCGCTTTTTTCCCTATATACGCCTGTATACCCACTCGTGTTATTCTTGCGCGGACAGTTTCCCGCAGTCTCCAGAATTGTAACGGAAGTGCCCTCTACCAATTTCAAAGCAGCCCTCGCCAGTTCTTTCTGTAAGCAGCCACAGCTCCGGCTTTCTCCGTTTTGCAGTTCAGTCTGACCTACAATGGTTTTCCTGCCGCAGGAACATCGGCATTTCCAGTAGTTCATGCTACCTGCATGGCCCAGTTCTTTTGCTGTCCCTGCATATTCAAGAACTGTTAATCTGCCGAAAGTCTTACCCACATAGTCTTTGGGCGGAGGAGAGGACAAACAACCGCAGGAACGGACTTTGCCTCGGATAAGTCGCCTTGCAGACACCTCTGCCGTGTTGCCGCAGTCACACCGACATCGCCAAACTACGCTGCCGCTGTCTATACGCTTGTCCGTTTTTGCCTCGACTACTAGTTTGCCAAACCGCTGTCCGGTCAGATCGTTACAACGGGAAGAACGGCTCGGTTTGCATAGGTCCGAAACACATAATGCGCTGCCTGTCTTCACCGTGCCCGGTGTCAAGTCTCCACTTTTCTTTGCTTCCCTCTGATTTTCCCGCCGTGGATATTGATTTTTCAAATTCTTGGTTTTCTCCATCTGTATTTTTGCGTATCAAGTGAAAAGGCATCGTTCTCTGCATGTTGTTCAACCCTCTGTGCAGCGGATTGTCACGATAAACCCATCCGTATTGTTTCCAGACACTGTGTATTCGCCATTCAGCGGTGTGGGTATCTGTGTTAATCCCGAGGAATTTGCTGCGACATAATAAATCTCATATATTCCTCTCTCACCACCACAGCGCAGATGTTCGCCTTCCCATGGATATTTTTTAAGCCAGTCTATATATTCCTCCAGGCAAAAGCCATGCTTTTTCATGAGCGCCGCATGAGGAGTCCCTACATACCGCAGGTGCCATGGCTCGTCATAGAATCCGGTAATCTCGGTCTTATCCGCCGTGTAGCGGACAATGAAGCCATAGATATCACAATTCCGCGCGATCCAGGAGTAATCCCCTTGACCATCAAATTCCAATGGCACACCATCGCTTAAAACGCCGAGATCCACCGCAAGACCCGTATGATGCTCGCTTCCCCCCGGTTGAGCACACCACTTGGCCGCCTCCTGTGCCCTCATCTGCTGGGTATACTTCTGCATCAGTTGTTCCTGAAATTCATATGTACGATAAGTGCTGATGATATTGACGCCCGCATCCTTGAAGCATAACCGAAAATCATCAAGCATCCGATTCAGTGCTTCCAGCGCCTGCGGCTTGAGTCTCTGCCCATAGTCCTGTACTGAATAACTGCCGCTTTTCTTCTCATGAACGTAGACAAGCTCTTCCGTTTCAGGGAATATATAAGAATTCTTATTATTAACCAGGATCAACTCTCCACGATGGATGTCTTTATCTGTCATTTGAAGCTCTGACCAGATCGAAGACGGCGTGGATACGTCCGTTATGGCTGCTTCCTTCGCTGGATCTTCCGCTGGCCTGGCAACAATCAGCGTAACAATGAATACACAGAGATAGCTAACCATCACCATCCTGTTCACCTGCGGCTGTTTCTTCCTCTGTTGCTGCACCTTCGAGCGGTCCCATCGCGAGCACCTTGGAGTAAAACGATCTTCTTCCCTGTTCAGCATTGATGGAGCACATCCTTAATGGGTGGGAACAGATGCCCCTTTTTCGCCTCTATCCCCAGCATCATGATCCGCGGGTGCCTGTAATTCATCCCAGATCTGGTTCACGTATTCGACGCAATCGAAATAAACCTGCGTTAAGCGATTTTCCGGAATGTTCAGATTCTGCGCATATTGGGTCAGTTCTTTCCAATTGGCTCTCTCATAACTGAGCACTAGATGGTAGAGATCGCCGCATTGTCCCTCTCCCGTTGTGAGTGCAACCTTGATCTCTTTCGAAAGAGGCAGCTCCTTCAAAGCGTCTTCAAGCGGTACTTCCAACAAGGTTCCCAGTGTGGAGAACATTCCCATCAAATAGGCCTCTGCTGGAGAAATCGGGAGATTCGCCACCAATTTTGCCAATTCCATGCAGAAATTTGCCCGCAGAAAAGAAATCCGAATCAGCTCATCCTGCAGACCACCACTTTCCTCCCGAAAGCTAAGAAGATAGATCCATTGCTTGAGCTGGCCCAGTCCTAAAATCACCAGAGCCTGCTGCACCGATTTCACTTGATTGCGCAGCGCAAAATAGGCGGAGTTAACTAGCTTCATCAAGGAAAAAGCCAGCGTTACGTCCCGCGAGATAATCTGGGTGATCTCATCGATATCGGGTTCGTTCTTGGTTACTGCGACCATCAGCTGGAAGAAGTTCCCTTGCATGTGGTCAAAACGATGTACTTTCGATTTTTTCTGCTCGGCCACAAAGCTTCCCTGCAGATAATCGCATTCCAGCTCCTTGGCAAGCTCCAATGCCTCCTGGGTATCCAGATGATATGCAACCACCTTTTTCTGAAAACTGTGGGCAATATTGATGATGTTGCGCAGAGACGCACTGTCCTTGCTGAAGTCTACTTTGACTATGTCGACGGCATCCATAATACCAAAATAGCGCGGAAGGAATTCAAATCCTTTGAGCGCAATCTGGTAGCCCTGCTTTTTAAATCGATAGATGATCTTCTGTGCAAGCGGATGGACAATGCTGCTGTCTTCAATTTGGATTACCAGCTGATCCTGCCGGAACATTTTTGGAATATTCTTCATCAGAAGATTGGGGGTGAAAGTGAGAAAGGCAATCGATCCGCCCATGAACCGCTCGTCACTCATTTTCCCCAAAAACTCTTCAATGGCATTGGCCACCCAGACATCCTGCTGGCTATATAGCGAGCTTTCGTCCTCCCGGTACAGGATCTCATATGCAACAACCTTTTGTTTTTTATCCAAAATAGGCTGCCGGACAATATAGGTCTCCATCTTCACTCATTCCTTTCACAATTGCAGTATCAGCAAATATCCGGTATCCGAAAAAGCCGTTCAGAAGCATCCTCTCGGGACCAGTGTATCTCAACCCGGTCCCCGTCTTGAATCTGATCCAGATACGAAACAGCTCTTTCATTTCGCAGCAGTACGATTTCCCCCTGGGGATTCTGTGGGTCGATATCCACATAGTTGAGTAAATGAAAAAGCTGATATCCCTCTTCTTTGAAAGGGAGGACACAAGTCCGGCCATTAAACTGTATGTGCAGCCCCGGGCCCTTTTGGTCATTTTGAGATACCGGGGCCTGCATAGGGTCCGACCGTGTCCCCCATTCTTCTTCCAACAAGGTGATTTGATCGCCAGGATGCAGTTCCTGTTCCGGATTCATACATGCAACCCCATTGACTGCTATTGCCTGGCTCTGTTTTTCGCCGCCGGCCAATTTCAGCAGCTTCCCAATAGTAGGAATCTGTTCAATCACAACCTGATCCATTGGTTGAATCAGTTGGTCCCCATGCGCGGGAATCCCGTTGATCCATCCCCGGCTGCCCGCCGGTACCGTTTCACCGAACAGTTCCACTTCAAACGGAAACCAGTTGTCCACAACCTCTTTGAGCAGAGGGGCAGCGTCTGTCCCATCCTTTGCTGGTATGAAGGTGATCTCGTCGCCTGCCTGCAATAAGGCCGACAGGCCTGCCAGCTCACCGTTTACCTGAATCTCTGCCAACGTTGGTAATCCACCCCGAATCAGACGTCTCTCTCCATTGTATTCAAAAACCACGCTTTTTCCTGAGCGCCCCATGATCTGCCCATACTGGTATCCCCCTAAACGCAGCGCCTCCATAACCGTCATGGAATTTCCCATCAGATGAAGCCGTGATCCATTGAGGGAGACCGACAGGCTCTCCCCACCGCTTGTTGCCATCGCGGTCACCGCAATTCCAATCGGTGTGGCATATTCCGCGGAAAGATAACGCTTGTCCGCCTGTACCTGCCGCTTCATATAATTACTTCCGCCGGTGGCCACCCGCTTTTCGTCAATTGAAAGCGCCTGTGCCACCATTTGGCAGAGTCCCGGCGTCCGGCTGCCACCACCCACCATAAACACTGCCTTCGGCGGATCGCCATTCACGCTGAGAATCCCATCAGCGATCTGCCGCGCAAGATTCTCGACTGTCGGCCGAATCCGTTCCAACAACTCCTCCAGCTCCACCGTATAGGGGAGGCCGAGCACATCCTCATATTCAATCGTCTGTTTGCCCGCGCTGGCGTCGAACTTCATCTGCTCCGCCGCCGCAAAATCCACCAGAAATTCCTGCATCAACTGTTCCGTGATTTCATCCCCCGCAACAGTTACCATGGTATATCCGCAAACGCTCCCTTTGTCAGCCACAGCGATATCGGAGGTGCCCGCGCCCACATCAACCAGCGCGACGTTGAGCAGACGCAGCTCCTTTGGTACCACAGCATTCATGGCAGCAATCGGTTCCAGCGTCATGCTGGCGATGGAAAGCCCCAGCATCGACATGGTGGTGTACAGGCTTTCCACAACCTCGCTGGGGAGAAAGGTGGTGATCAGCTCCACGCCCACCTTTCTCCCTCGGTGCCCGAGAAGAGTGGAAAAAGCATAGCCATCCAGCTGATATTCCACCACTGTATGTCCCACATTGCAAAAATCGGCTGGATCCGTCTCCTGAAGGCCGGCTACCAGCTTTTCATACGCCCCTTGAATCGCATTGGCCTCCAATACAACCAAATCTTTGGCATTGACCGGCTGTTGCGGGTCCAGTTCCATCTCATAGCTAGCTCGTTCTGTCTTGAGCACACGTCCAGCCGCCGCCACATGAACCTCCCTCAGGGGAACGCCTATTTGCTCCTCAATCCGAGCCTTTACCTGCCTGGCAATTTTGGCTGTCTGTTCAATGTCTTCGATCTGTCCATCCACAACTGCGCGAGCGGAATGTTCCACCGATTCAACACATAGCACCTCCAACATCCCGTCCCGCACTTTGCCAACAACCCCGATAACGCTGCGCGTACCGATATCCAATACGAAAAGAAGATCCTCCGTTTTCACGTTCTATTCCCTCCCCATTCTCAATGTCTAGCGGTCTCGGCTGCGTCGAATCTGCTCCTGTTGTTCCCGTATAATAAAAGAGCACAGTCCCTGTTCCACCCGGGGCGACATATCAACAATCTCACAGCCGTAACACCATGATCTGTTATCTCTGGCCGTCTCCCTGCGAATTACAAGATCAATGGTTTCCATGCGGTTTTGATTGAGCGTCATCTGTACCTGCATCCGGCTGCCGATTTCAAGCTTCCGGTTGCTCTGAAGCATCATGCCGCACAGGCTGATATCCTTCACACGGACCGGTATTCCTTCTTCCGGATTTTCGTCTTGATTCTCTGACGGATCAACTGCCGGAAAAAACAACGTTGCGCTGTGGTCGATTGACAATCGAAAAAAACGGCGCTTTTCCCGGTCTGCCATGCTCTGTACTTTAACCACTCGCAGAAAACGGCGGTTGGAAATATATACCTGACCAGCCAGGATCACCATCTTCCCGTCACGGCTGCGCACGCACAGCTTTACCCAGCTGTTAAGTTCCAAAATTGGCATACGCATGGTGACATCTTGTATCTCCAGCGCATCGTCCACTGCACGGATCACACCGACTGCAATTAATTTATTGTTCAGATCCTTCACCTCACAGGTGGATCCGTTAATTTCCATCATAAATCTTTCTCTCCCTGGAAAACGGCCAATCAATTTTGGGAAGACGTCCCTGCTTCGGTCGGCAATGAATCATAGCCGTTTTTTATTTTATAGGAAGTGCGCAGCAACTGGCAGTAGATCGCCGCCACTACTTCGTATAACTCGGGCGGGATGTTGCTCCCCACCTCAAGCATGCAGAGCATGGAAACGGCGCTGTCATCCCGGAATACCGGGATTCCCTGAGTCTCCGCAATGCCGATGATCCTTTGCGCCACATCGCCGTATCCGGACGCAATCACAATCGGTGCCAGATCTTCCTCTATATTGTATTTGAGAGCAACTGCCTTATTTTTCTTAGATTTTGACATCAACACCCGTCCTTTTATAGGGCAGAGACCGGAACACATCCATCAGTGACCGCGGATGTTCCAACCTGTCCACACGGAGCTTCCCGATTTGATATCCCGTCTGTCCCGTACAGGCGCGCAGATGATCCCGTGTTTCCGCAAAGGCAAAGACATAGGCCGGCGGACAATAAAGGGAAAAATCGATTACCTTTTCCCGGACAAACAACTCTAACTCAAAGCGCCCGATCCCTTCAATATCAAAAGAGAGCAGCATATGTACCGTCTGTTTTCCATCCGCGGGCTGCTCCCTGTCGTCCTCCTCCCCATTGGGATTGATCCAAATTTCCGCGAAAGACCGCATCCCCTGGTATTGGACTGGAAGGACAAAATGCAGCAGCGGTGTGAAATTACAGGGAGAAGAAAGTAAGCTGTGAATAATCTTCTCTATTTTGTCGGCGCCCAGCGTCATCAATTCTTGATTGCCCGCCTGTTGCTGCAAAATTCGGGTCAAAACATCCATGGCGGAGGGTTCCCGCTCTTTGGGCTGTCCTGTTTGCTGTAAAAACGTTTCCAGCGAATCTAGGAATTTCTCTCGTTCCCCATCCCCATGCAACTGCCCCAGCAGACGGGAAAGAGATTCCTGAAGATAATCTCCGTTATCGTTATATCGCGACAGATTATAGACCACCATCTTGAGCACCTTATCTGTCTTATCCGAAAAAAGGATGCTATCTCCGATCTCTTTGAGCAGATCCAGCGTCTCCTGCCGCAGCTTCCTGAAGTGCTCCGGTGCGTCTTCCGCCCGATACCGTCCCGACAACTGTAACAGCCTTTCAGAAAGCGTCTTGCTGGGGGAAAGGCTCTCTGACAGGTAATGAAGGCTGTTTGCCACCGATCCCAGCGCCTCCCGGCGGGTATAAAACAGGGTCAGCGCTTTGAGGAAGGATACCGTAGCCTGCCGCAACTCAATTTGTTCCGGATACTGCTGCAACGCCTGCCGCAGTTGCTCGAACAGTTCCCCTTTGAAAAAAGTGGAGGCGTTTTCTTGCCGTCCCATCTCCTGCGCTATCTGATCGGCTGGAACCAACAGGCTGCCGAACATCTGCTCAATCTCCTGAGTAAATGGGCTGTTGTTTGCAGGCAGGAGCCGGATGAGTGCTTCCATGGAGGAGATGCTTTTCAGAAAATTCACCGTGACCGATGGGTCTTTCAAAAGGTTCAACAGCAGTGCCGACGTGTCTTCCTGCTGGATCATCGCATTGTTTTGCTGTAACAGCTCCGATTGCGAGCTTGGTTTATTCACCCGGGTGGTATCCTGCAAAGGAAACTGGACGGCCATGTCCGCATTGCGCTTCATTTCGGGTGCCTGACTTTTATTGATAAGCGGAGTCGTCACCCGCAATATATCTGCCATATTGCTCACCGGTGATCTTTACCCGGTCGTCCTCCTTTCCGCTTCATTCGCTTTCAAATAAGCTATATATATACTTATCGTTCAAAATTCAAAGAACACAACTGTTTTCACTTTGGTTTTTCATAAACGGGTCGAATATTTTGTATAAAGGAAAGTGTCGAAGAATCAGGCAACAAACGAATTATTATGAATAGTAGGTGAAGCGCAATGCCGATCGATCCCAGTATGGAACCCATGTTAGAAACCTTTATCTATGAGTCCAACACACTCTTGGAACAGCTGGACGAAATACTGCTGGAATCAGAAAAATCCAAAGATCTCAGCGAGGATAATATCAATGAAATCTTCCGGATCATGCACACCATTAAAGGCTCCTCTGCCATGATGGAATTTAATGGGATTTCCACCTTGGCCCATGCTGTCGAGGACGTGTTTTTTATTTTGAGAGATGATCCCAGCCGCCTGACAAGTGTCAATGAGGCACTGTTTGATGTCGTATTTAAAAGTTCGGATTTTCTCAAGGCCGAGATTGAATCAGTTCAAAACAGCGGGGAAGCAACCCAGGATCCCAGTGAGATGATTGCAGAACTGGAGCGTCTGGCTGCAATCATGCGCGGTGAAGCTCAGAGTGCACCTGCCGCTGCAGTTCCGTCTACAGCGCCCGCGGTTTCGCCTGCATCTGTGGTATCTGCTGAAGAATCGACAGATGACCATTACCGTGTAAAGGTTCATTTTGAAGAAGGCTGCCAGATGGAAAACATCCGCGCCTTCATGCTTATGACTCAGCTGCACGATCTGTGCGATGAACTAGAGTCGATTCCTTCTCATCCGGAAAACGATGCCTCCCTCTGCTCGGAAATAATCAAGAACGGATTCTTGATTATCTTTAAGCCCGCTTCCTCCGCCGATGATGTGTTTCGTGCCATTGAAAATTCGGTGAATATCAAAACATACGAAGTGGTCAAGGAGGCACAGCAAAAGCAGGGCGCACTTTCTTCCGAAGGCGAGACATCTGCCTCCTCTAAAAGCGATGGAGCTATTTTCCCTGTTCAAAAGAAGGATTCACCGGCGACTTCCTCTTCCAATGCTTCCACATCTGGTACTAAAGCAAAACAGAGCCTGGTCAGTGTAAATCAGTCCAAAGTGGATCAGCTGATGGATTTGGTCGGCGAACTGGTTACAACCGAGTCGATGGTCGTCAGTAGCCCTGACCTGAAAGGATTGCATCTGGATAACTTCTATAAATCCGCCCGTGAACTGCGCAAACTCACTGACGAACTACAGGATGTGGTTATGTCTATCCGGATGGTACCGCTCTCCGGCTTATTTCAAAGAATGAACCGCATTGTCCGTGACATGTGCAAAAAGCTGGACAAGGAAGTGGAGCTTGTCACCGAAGGCGGAGAAACCGAGGTGGACAAGACCATCAACGATGCCATCGGCGATCCTTTTATGCACATGATCCGAAATTCTCTGGATCATGGCATTGAGTTTCCTGAAGAGCGTAAAGCCATGGGCAAACCAGAAAAAGGCAAGGTCACTATCTCCGCACAAAATATCGGCGGGGAGATCGTGATTAAAATTTCGGACGATGGGCGTGGGCTGGACACGGAAGCACTTCTCTCCAAGGCACGCAACAACGGAATCCTGACCAAGCCTGAAAGCGAGTATACCGACAAGGAGATTTTCAGCCTTATCATGCTCCCCGGCTTCTCCACCAACCAGGAAGTCACCGAGTATTCCGGGCGTGGGGTCGGTATGGACGTTGTGCGCAAAAATGTGGAAAAGGTCGGCGGTACACTTTCCATTGACAGCAAACAGGGGCAAGGCACAACATTCACTATCAAGATCCCGCTGACATTGGCCATTGTGGACGGCATGGAGATCGCCGTGGGTGGATCCATTTACACACTGCCCATCACTTCAATCAAACAGTCCTTCAAAATTCGGGAGGACCGTCAAATCATCTATGATACCGACGGCACTGAGATGATTATGCTACGCGGTGAATGTTTCCCACTAATCCGTCTGCATCAGCTGTTTAACGCCGAGACAGAGATTACCGATTTGCATGATGGAATTGTTATCCAGATTGAGAGTGGCGATAAGGTCGCATGCATCTTCGCTGATGAACTGCTGGGCGAACAGCAGGTTGTCGTCAAACCGTTTCCCAGTTTCTTAGGCAAATATGAGCTAAAAAAACTGGGCCTTTCAGGCTGTACTATCCTGGGAGATGGCAGTATCAGCTTGATTCTGGATGCCAATAACCTTTTAAACGCGTATTAAAATCGGAAAGGGGACTTCGAGATGAGTACGGAAAATATAGCGGTCAGTGAAGATGCACTCGACGATCTGAGCGGACGATACTTAACCTTTTACATCGGAGATACTTTTTATGGCATTGAATTGCTTCACATTCTTGAAATCATCAGTATTCAGTCCATCACCAGCGTTCCCGGCCTGCCGCATTATTACAAAGGACTGATCAATCTCCGCGGCAAGGTGGTTCCGGTAATCGATGTCCGGCTGAAGTTTAATCAGGAAGAACATGCTTATGATGAAAAAAGCTGTATTATTGTCGTAACCATTCAGGATATGCAGGTAGGTCTTATTGTGGACAGTGTGGATGAAGTGGTTACCATCGAAGAAGATCAAAAGAATGTTCCGCCGGAATTGGGCGGCAGCGGAGCGCGTTACTTGTCCTCCATTGCCAGAATCGGTGATAAGGTGATTTTAAACATTGACTGCGATAAATTCTTTCAAAATGATCTTCGGCTTTACTAATCCTGAAAGGAGTCAGGTGCGGTGAATCATCTGCAAGACAAAACAGTAAAAGCTCAATCTAATCTCATTCATATCACAGATAAAGAATTCATAACTCTTACAAAATATGTAAAAACCAAATATGGGATCGATCTTACCAAAAAGCGTGTGCTGATTGAGGGACGGCTGACCCAGGAACTACACCGGCGGGGCTTTACAACTTTCCAGCAATATATCGATGTGGTTTTTCAAGATCAGTCGGGCACTGAGATAGTGAATATGCTCAACAAACTCACTACCAACCTCTCCTACTTCATGCGTGAGAACGAACATTTCAACTACCTGTTCAATCAGGTGCTTCCCTACTTCGAGCGAACCCGCCGCAATCACTCGTTGCACATTTGGAGCGCAGGCTGCTCCACTGGGCAAGAAGCATACAACATCGAGATGGTAATCGATGAATATTTTGGCGACCGCAAATCGGAATGGGATACCACTATGCTGGCAACAGATATTTCCATGCGGGTATTGACCAAGGCGCAAAAAGGGATCTACACTGCTGACGAGCTGAAGGATCTCCCTGCCAAATGGCGGCAAAAATATCTTAGGCCACTCCCGGACGGCACATTCCAAATCTGCGATCAGATTCGCAAGCAGGTCATTTTCCGCCCCGGGAATCTGATGGAACAATTCCATTTTAAGAAGCCGTTTGACCTGATCTTCTGCCGGAATGTCATGATTTATTTTGATAACGAAACAAAGGCAGCGCTGGTCAATAAATTTTATGACTGGACCGCTCCGGGCGGCTATCTGTTTATCGGACATTCTGAAAGTATCAACGGTACCGGATCCCGTTACTCTTATATCCAACCCGCAATTTATCAGAGGAGGGATTAATCCGGATGGCTGTTACACCTATTACTAAAAAAATCAGATTGTTGATCGTAGACGATTCGATCTTTTTCCGCCGGGCACTGGTGGATGCGCTCTCTGCCGATCCGCGCATTGATGTAATCGGCATGGCGGTGGACGCCATGGATGCCATGGAAAAAATCAAGGCTCTCAACCCCGACGTCGTCACACTGGATGTAGAAATGCCGAGGCTCAACGGTATCGATTTTCTGAAAAAGCTGATGCCGATCCATCCTGTTCCCGTGGTAGTGGTCAGTTCCGCGCCGATCCGCGTATTAGATGCATTGGACGCAGGCGCCGTGGATTTTGTTCGAAAACCTGAAATAAAAGGTCCGGACGGGACCAAAAAATTCATGGCGGATTTGGCGTTCAAAATCAAAATCGCATCCACTGCAAAGGTCGGTAAGCCAAATCTTCAGCGGACTTCCTCGCCGCTTATGCGGAGTATGAAGCTGGACAGTAATTCTGATCCAAACACCGTTATCGCCATCGGCGCTTCTACCGGCGGCACCGAAGCGATTTTGGATGTGGTGCGTGATCTTCCGGAAACAACGCCTGGAATTGTCATCGTCCAGCATATGCCACCCGTCTTCACTAACATGTATGCTCAGCGTCTCAACCGCATCTGCAAGATGACTGTAAAGGAAGCTACTCCCGGCGACCGGGTGGAGCGTGGAAAAATCATCATCGGTGCTGGTGATTTTCATCTGCGGCTGGCCAAGGACACTAATGGCTACTATGTCAAAAGTGAAAATGGGCCCAAGGTAAGTGGTCATTGCCCTTCTGTGGACGTGTTGTTTGAATCCGTTGCCACAACCGCTGGTGCCAATGCCATGGGAATCATTTTAACCGGCATGGGCGCAGATGGCTCTAACGGACTCTTAAAAATGCGCAAAGCAGGTGCCTACACCGTTGGACAAGATAAAGACAGTTGTGTCGTCTATGGAATGCCCATGGTGGCCTACAATATCGGTGCAGTGCAAAAACAGCTGCCATTGAGTGAAATTGGAGCTGAAATCGTGCGCTATCTAAGCACCAACCGTCCCCGATAGAGAAGATACGAACATTTCCAAACAGTAAAATAATGCGCTCTGGAGGTAAACAGCTTCCAGGGCGCATTGTTTCTGAGCATAATAAATTACAAAACCCATTCTCCACGATTGGCTGACTTAATGCACATCTGCCCGTTGTCAGCACTAAAAAAAACAGTTCGTCCGTAGTCCTTACCGGTATCATCCGCGATAATGGGAATTCCCAACTTGCTCAATGCTTCTTTGACTGCCGCAACATTTCTTTGCCCGATGTTGGAAAGATTGTTATCCGTAAAGGTTGCAAACATCCGAGCCCCGCCAGCGATCTTAGCAGTCAGGCGACGTTTATCAGCACCGGCTGCTATCATTTTTTGTACTAGCATGACAATTGCGGTGTCGGCGTACCGGTAAGGCTGATTATCTCGGTTCATCCCACTGGAGGGCAACATAATATGCGAAAGTCCCGCAACTTTTGTGACACGGTCGTACAGGCATATCCCCACACAGGATCCCAGCGCATATGTAACCAAAACATCTGGAGAGCGGGCAATATTCAGGTCGGAAATTCCAACCTTAATTGTTTGACTCATAATTCTATCCCCAGATTTGTCATAATTTTTTTCAGTGAATCCACGTCCGGAATCATCAAAATATGATTTGGTGCGTGCATCTCGTTCCCCCGAAATTCATCCTCAATAAGGATGATCTTGTCGCTGATATTAGCATAATGGATCGCCGGGACACTTAAAATAGCCCCCAGCATATCGACGCACATCGCTGGAACCGAAATATTGATAATAAGTCCGGTCATGGCGGCGACTGCATTGACATAGGAGGCCGCCATGATATTCGCCACCTCCTGAAGAGCAGAATAGCCAATCTCATCGATCTGGCTGAGCGGAATCTCTTCTCCCAACAGAGATGCAAGCAACATATTGGCAAAGTTCTGATGTAACAGGAACATAATCATGCCCTGTACATCACCCTCCAGCTTTAAAAGCAGGCCGACAATCATTTGTTCAGGTCCGCCGAGCTTTTCCACCACCTCTTCATAATCCATAATACGCACCGTGGGCACGGCGATATTGACCGAAGTGGCAAGCATGGTGGAGAGGGCAGAAGCCGCATTACCAGATCCGATATTTCCAATTTCACGCAACACATCCAAGTGTATATCGTTTAAATCATCATAAGTTTGTAAAGCCACGATTCGTCACTCTTTCCTCTTTATCGAAGATTATTAATAATCTGCTCCATTTCATCTGCCGTCTGCACCATTTTAGCGTTAAACTGAAAGGCCTTCTGCGTCGTGATCACACTGGCCATTTCATCTGACAGTTCCACACTGGACTGTTCCAACGCATTTTGAATGATCTGATATTTGCGCTCAAAATTACTTCTGCCCGTGCGGATTGCTTTACCGGCACCCGAAATCTCAGTTTCACGGAAACAGCTACCATTGGACGGTTCCAAACCATAGGGATTCGGAAAATCATAAATGCCAAGCTGCTCATGCAGATTCGAAAGATCAAAGGGGCTATCTTTGGAGTCGCGCTCCAATTCGATAAACTTCCCTCGAGCGTCCAGAACATGTGACCCATCCGCTGTCACCAAAAAGCCTTTGCTCCCCTCAATACTGATATCAAACGCACCGTTGCGGGTATATTCGATGCTTCCATCGGGACGCTCCACAGCAAAAAAGCCGTCGCCCATCAGGGCGAAATCCAGATTATTGCCGGTCTGAATAACCGGCCCCTGCCGATAGAGCAATTGGGAACCTTCTATTTTGATGCCATGACCGGTCAGCGGTTCTTCCTCGCTGTTGACTGCCATTTTGGTGTACAGCAGGTCGGAGAAGGTCGATCTGCTGGCCTTAAACCCCACTGTATTGCTGTTCGCAATATTGTGAGAAATCCGGTTCATCGACTCCTGATAAGCGACCATGCCGGAAACGCCATTGTAAAAGGAGATATTCACATCTCATCACACCTTTCCCATATCGTTACAGCGACGCAATCTGCGCAGCCGCCTTCTGATCAATTTTATCAATAATCTGCAGCGCGGAGCTGCATGCCTGGAACGCCCGCTGCGCTTCCATGACCAGCGTATACTCCCGATTGAGATCCAGATTGGAACGCTCAATCCATCCCTGTACCAGCTTCGTCTCCGGTGAAACCGGGAGGTTATCATCCATATTCTCCGTTTGGTACATGCCGTTTGCAGACTGTTCTATCTTTGTATCCTCCGGCGGAATTGTCACCAACAGACGGTCCACATACCGTCCCCGGTTATCATAAATTGAACCGTCCGACTCAATTGTAAAATCAGAAGAATCCAATTCAATGGGTCCTCTTTGTCCGAGCACGATGCCCACACCGGGAAGCACCAGCTGGTTTTCTTCGTCCACGTCAAAGCTGCCGTTGCGTGTCAGGTACCGGGCGCCTTCGCTGCCGTCATCATTCTTCACCTGAACATTGAAAAAGCCCGTCCCGTCAATCGCCACATCGTATGGGCGCCCGGTCTCCTCCAGTGAATTGGGGTCAAACCGCACCGGGACGTCCGACACCATGCGGATGGGAGAACCCTTGCCGATCCCACCGGTATTATACCCTTCTATCCGGGTAAGAAGTTCATGCTCAAAGGTGGTGCTCACGACTCTGGATGCACGAAAGCCCGGCGTATTGACGTTGGCCATATTGTTGGTCAGCACGTTGATGGTTCGCTGCTGCGTCAGAATCCCCGACGCAGCCGTATAGAATCCTCTTAACATCTATCCTCATCCCTTCATATAAGCTGAAAGTGTTTCCTGCAATTTTTTAACCAACTTCCGGTTGATCTGTCCAATCCGCTGTTCGCTCACGCCCATGACTTCACCAATCTCCCTCATGGTAAGCTCCTCATAATAATATAACGACAAAACCGTTCGTTCCTGTTCGTTGAGCGCGTCGATTGCCTTCACAAGCTCCTCATGCAGTTCCTTTTTATCGATTTGCTCTTCCGGACTGAACTCATCCTCCTGCAAACTGGAGGAGTGAATTTGAACTGGCATCTCCAACAGGGCTTCAAGCGAACAGGGCATCTCCCCAGAAAGCTCAGATATTGACTGATCGTATTCCTTCAGCGTGATTCCTAGCTTCTTCGCCATCTCTTCCCGGGTAGGCTTTCGGCCTAGTTGACCGGTGAGCTGTTCCTCGGTTCTTGTGATTTGAATATCCGCCTGCCTCACTCGCCGGGGCAGCCAATCCTGTTTTCGTACATAGTCAATGATCGACCCCCGGACCTTGGTATACGCATAGGTAGAAAATTTAATCCCCTTTTCAGGCTGAAAACGCTCCAAACTGTCAATGATCGCGATCACTCCCTGATGGATCATCTCTTCTGTAGTGGCATATCTGTAAAACGTACTGTTCATATTGGCGGCGATACCTTTGGCAATATAGCTGTAATGCATCACCAGCTGGTTTCGAAGCTCCTGCGAACCGCCCTGCTTATATTCCAACATTAAACGGTCTGCCTCTTCTTCGGTAAGTTTTCTGTACAGCAATTCTGCTGACATAGCGGTTCTGAGCCTCCTTTCTGCAGTCACTTGACCGCTATATTCCCCAGCGCTTGAATTTTAATATTAGGGTCTATTTCATTAAACGACAGCACCACGACATTCGGGCAAAACTGATCGACCAGCTTTTTAAAGTAAATACGGGCGATGGCTGAGGTGATGATGATCGGTACAGATACCAAATCCCTTACCTTTTCAATTTCTCGATTGGTCGCAGTGATGATTTTTTGGATGTTCTGCGGGTCCAGCGCCAGATAGGAACCAGTTTCCAGTTTTTTGACTGAACCCATGATCTGGTTTTCGATATTGGCGTCCAGGCTGATTACCTTGAGCTGCCCGGCTTCCGCAAACCGGTGGGTAATGGTACGCCTGAGCGACTGCCGGACATATTCGGTAAGCATGTCCAAGTCCTTAACGGTGGGGCCGTAATCGGCCAACGTTTCCAGAATGGTTTCTATATCCCGGATAGGAACACCCTCGCGCAACAAGTTGCAAAGCACCTTCTGCAGCGTTCCGACCGAAACAATGGTGGGAACCGTATCAGAGACAAGTGCCTCATTGGTCTTTTTCAGATTGGCGAGGATATTGCCCACTTCCTGACGGTTCAGAAGCTCGTGAGCGTGCGCCTTGATGACCTCAGAGAGATGGGTAATGATAACCGATGTAGGATCGATCAAGGTATAGCCCGCAAGTTCCGCCTTAACCCGGCGGTCTTCGCTGATCCATTTTGCAGCGATTCCGAAAGCAGGTTCGATGGTTTCAATTCCTTCGATGGTATCATGTTCAGAGTCCGGTGCCAGAGCCAAATAATGATCCACCAGAACCTCTCCCTCCGCAACGCGCTCCCCTTTGATGCTGATGGCGTATTGATTCGGATTCAGCTGGCTGCTATCCTTCAGTCGAACCGACGGAAACACCAACCCCATCTCCAGAACCAACTGCTTGCGGAACATGACCACTCGATCCACGAAAGCACCGCCACTGGCCTCGTCAACCAACGGAATCAGGCTGTACCCGAATTCCATCGAGATCTGATCCACATTGAGAAGGTTATAAACATTGTCAATATTTTTATAGTAATCGGCTTCGCTGGTTACCTCTTCGGTAACCGACGGTCCTTCCGCAGCCGGTGCCTGTTTTGTTTCCCCGCGTATCAGGATCAGGCCGAGAATCAGCAGGATGGCGGACATCGTGAGCACCTGCGGTACCGGAAACCCGATAAAACAGAGCATCGACATGGCGATGGCCGCTAAAATCAGCACTATCGGCTGCGCGGAGAGTTGCTTGATCACGTCGGCATTGAGGTTGGCCTCCGAAGCGGAACGGGTCACGATCATACCGGTGGCTACCGAGATCAGCAACGCCGGGATCTGTGACATAAGCCCGTCTCCCACCGTGGCGGTGGAATAAATCTGCATGATTTCCGAGAAGGTGCCCACATTATTGAGAAATCCCATGACAATGCCGCCGATCAGGTTGATGAAGGTCACCACCAGCGACATGATGGCGTCACCCTTTACAAACTTGGAAGCACCATCCATAGAACCAAAAAAATCAGCTTCCCGCTGGATGTTAGAACGGCGTATTCGTGCTGTCTCTTCATCAATGAGACCGGAGGAAAGATCCGCATCGATGGCCATTTGTTTGCCGGGCATGGCGTCCAGCGTAAAACGCGCGGAAACCTCGGCAACACGCTCGGAGCCTTTTGTGATGACAAGGAACTGCACCAAAACAATGATCAGGAAAATGACCAGACCAACAACTACATTGCCCTGAATGACGAACTCACCGAAAGTCTTTACCACCTCGCCGGCATACCCGTTGTTGGTAAGGATTTTACGGGTAGAGGATACATTCAGGGCCAAGCGGAACAGTGTGGTAATCAGCAGCAGCGACGGATAAACCGAAATCTCCAGCGCATCCTTTATGTACATCGTGGTCAGCAGGATCACGAAAGACAGCGTCAGGTTGGTAATGAACATAAAGTCCAAAAGCCAGGTCGGCAGTGGAATGATCAACAGGAAGATGATCGCCACCACAAAGGCTGATACAATATTGTTAAAAAACTTCATTTTAGATCCTTCTTCTTCAGGCTATACACAAACGCCAGCAACTCGGCGACAGGTTGATAAAATTCATCCGGAATCTCACGTTCCAGATCAACTGCCTCATAAAGCCCGCGTGCCAGCGGCTTATTTTCTGTAATAAACACCCCATTCTCCTGTGCAACCGCTACGATACGCAACGCCAGGCTGTCCATTCCCTTAGCAATCACGACTGGGGCATTGTTGCGCGTAGGGTCGTATTGAATAGCGACTGCAAAATGGGTGGGGTTTCGAATCACCACATCGGCGGTCGGAACCTTCTGCATCATACGCTGGCGGGCCTGGGCCTGCTGGCGCTCCCGAATCTTCCCCTTGATTTGGGGATCGCCTTCGGTTTGCTTATATTCTTCTTTGAGCTCCTGTTTGCTCATGCGCAGGTTTTTCTCATATTCCCACCACTGATAAAAATAATCCGCGGCAGCGACAAACGCCATCACCAGGGCCGACGTCTTCGCAATATCCAAAATCATATTCCCGATCAAGGCAACCGACTGGACAAAGTCCATATCCATCATCCGTGGAAATTTCCAAAACTCATTTTTAAAAAGGTTCCAGATGATCGTCCCTAAAACGATGATTTTAACCAAGGATTTTAAAAGTTCGACGATACCGCGCAGGGAAAACAACCGCTTGATCCCCTGCAGCGGATTTAGACGGCCAAACTTCGGGGCCGTCGCTTTCATTGTAAAAAGTCCTCGGGTCTGCGCCACTGTACAGATCACTACAACCCCGCTGCAGATAAAGAGCATCGGCGCCGCCGCTACCAGAAACACCATACAGCCGTCCACAAAGAACTTCATTGCTTCCGGCGTTCCAAGTTCAGTCATGGTACTGGCGCGGCCAAAAAACTCCATCATGCAGTTTTCCAGTTCGGTCACTATCATGGGTCCTAACAGTCTTAACCCGTAAAAAGTGGCCAATAAGGAGAAAACAACGACGACTTCCTGGCTCTGAAAAATATTACCTTTCTTTCGTTCGTCCTGCTTTCGTTTGGGTGTTGCCTTTTCGGTTTTTTCACCGGCCAAGCAAAATCCCCCCCTGAAAGACCGTCTGAGAACTATGCACTCAACGCATAGAATACGCTTTGTAAACTATCGAACATGATACGCATGTAGTTATCAATAAAAGAGGCAATCGGTCCTGCAAAGGCCAGCAACAACACGATTCCCAGCAAAACCTTAAACTGGATGTTGATGACAAAAACATGGATCTGCGGGATCAGCTTCATCAAGATGCCCATGGCAAGCTCAAGTACAAACTCGGCCGCTATAAAGGGAAGCGCCAGCCGCAACACCATGGAAAATACGGAGACGAACAGGCTCAGAAAAAACTGTGCGGATTCCGGAGAGAAATGGACGCTGCCTGCCGGCAGGATCTGAAACGAGGCTGCAAAAATGCGAATGAGCAGCAAATGGCTGTCTGTTGCAAATATGTAAAGGATAAACAGGAGATTGAGTAGAGTACCCGAAATGGAAAGCTGCACGTTTGTCCCAGGGTCAAATACCTTAGCCATCGACAGGCCGAACTGCGTGTCCATGAGATCTCCCGCAAAGAACAACATGTAATAGAAAATTTGAAATACAAACCCACATGCCAGTCCAACCAGGAGCTCCTGCAACAGTCCCATCGCCAGTCCGAATGAGGATGTTCCCATCTCAGGGACATCCGTCCCCGGGGCGATCAACAACGTCATCAGCAAAGTAAGGCCGACCCGCACCATCGCTGGAACATTACGGCGGGAGAACAGCGGATTCATTCCCAATAAGCCGCCCATACGCGCGAACACCAACAACCAGGCGGATGTGTTTGTCAATAAAGAATCCAGCATACTACAGCCCTGCCATCAGACTAAAAAGATGGTTGATAAATTCACTGAGCATTGTGATCATCCATGACCCCATCACCAGCAGAAGCAGAGCAATCGCCAACACTTTTGGCACGAATGTCAGTGTCTGCTCATGAATCTGCGTCGCTGCCTGAAATATCGCGACAATCAGACCGATGACGATACTCACAATCAGCAATGGTCCTGCCAATTTCATCGCTACCAAAATTGCCTCTTGGAGAACACCCAACACTTCTCCCTGTGTCATTTCAGATCACCCCCTCTGCACAACCAAATGCATCGCTAGCGGAAGCCTTTTACCAGTGTACCAATCAAAAGTCCCCATCCATCCACCAATACAAAAATCATGATTTTAAAAGGTAGCGCAATCATGGAAGGAGGCAACATCACCATACCCATGGACATGAGGGTGCTGGACACCACCATATCAATAATCAGGAATGGGATAAACAGCAAAAATCCAATGGTAAAGGCTCTCTTGAGTTCGCTGGTGATAAAGGATGGAACGATAATTTCCAATCCCAATTTCATCAGTTCCTCCTGTTCGCCGCTGAGCTGTACCTGCTGTCCGGTCTTTTCATTGGAAATGGACAAAAACAAGTTCAAATCGTTGGTATAGGTCTGTCGGATCATAAATTCCTTGAGTGGAACGACTGCTTGTTCAACCGCCTGCTGCTGGGTCAATTCCCCTTCACGGTATGGCTGATACGCTTCCTCATTGATCTCGGTAAAAACCGGAAACATGATAAACAGAGTCAAGAACAGCGCCAAGCCAATCAGCACCTGATTGGGCGGGGACTGCTGTGTGCCCAGTGCATTGCGCAAAAAGGACAGGACGATGATGATGCGCGTAAAGCTGGTCATCATAATCAGGATGGAAGGAGCCAGCGCCAGCAATGTCACCGTCAGCAGGGCCTCTAAAATGCCAAACTGTGCTCCGGAAGCATCCCCTTGGCCGAGATCCACCGTCACCGACGGCGCCGCATAGGCTGTGATTGCAAAGCAGCAGACGAGCAGTACTGCGGTCACGGCCGATGAGATCAACAGCTTTTTCTTGTATTTACGTAATTCCCTTTTCTTTTGCTCAGTTTCATTCATCATGCTTATCCTTTTCCGGCGCCCTTTCTGAGAAACGTTCCGTGATCCGCCTCAATTCATCTGAAAATTTATTGACGCTGATACCACCGGACTCTCTGAGTCCATCAAATCCTTTTGTATCAACATCTTCATCCGGGTATAAGTCCGGATCCACATCCCCCAAATTATCGATGTGCTGGGCGGTCACTCCCAGCAAACACGTTTTCTCTCCCAACCGAATCACCATCAAGAAGCGGTCGGGTCCCAGCGCGGTCCGTTCCAATATTTTGATCTTTCCACCCTTGTTTTGAAAGCCATACCGTTTTCCAAGCCATTTGGTACAGTACCAGGCAAGAAAGAGAACCAGTGCAAAAAGGAATAACCCGCCGATCAGGGAAAGGTAGAGCGATCCTTGACCTTCACCCATACTTCATCCCTCCAGGAAACTTAACCCAACACCTTTGTTACTGTCTGCAAAATACGGTCTGGCTTAAAGGGCTTCACAATGAAATCCAGCGCGCCGAGCTGAATCGCTTCCACCACCATTGCCTCCTGGCCCATGGCGGAGCACATCACCACTTTGGCGCCGGGGTCCTGAGATTTGATCGCCTGCAAAGCCTGAATCCCATCCATATTCGGCATCGTGATATCCATGATCACCAAATCTGGATGCTCTTTACCATAGGTCTCCACAGCCTGCTGCCCGTCTCCGGCCTCCACCAACTCAGTATAGCCTGCCTTGGTCAAACAATTTTTGATGGTCATGCGCATAAAAGCAGCGTCATCCACCAGCATGATCTTTTTACCCATTTTATTTTTCTCCTTTAGCTATTTGCTTTGCCAAAATATTAGAACGCTGGTTTACAGCGCGTCCTCCTTAATGGATTCCAGCAGTTCCTTTGTGCCCAGGATTTCAGTGATGCGAACGCCGAAATTGTCGTCAATCACCACTACATCTCCGCGTGCAAGCAACCTTCCATTCACAACGATATCCACCGGCGCACCAGCCTGTTTATTCAGTTCGATCACAGTTCCCTGTCCAAATTCCAGGATCTCGCGGATTTTTCGCTTGGCCTTCCCGATTTCAACCGAGACATCCAACGAAACGCCCAGCAGCAGATCCATATTACCGTTGCTATTTGGAATAACAGTACCCTGTGAAGAAAACTGAGGAAATTGTGTCTTTTGAATATTGATCTCCGGTTGTTTCAACACCTGCGGCTGTACTCCACCCACTTCTGCCGACGCTCCATACGCTGCTTGCTGATATGGGGGATAGGGCATTGGTGGATATCCCGGATATCCATAATAAGGCGGATAGCCCGGATAGGGGGGCTGCTGCCCGTAAGCTGGATCTGGATAGGCCGGCGGCATGCCCGGCTGTCTCTGTTCGGCGGCAACAGAATTCTGCTGCTGTATGTATGGTGCCTGCTGCGGAAACGGAGACTGCGGTACCGGCGTCGGTTGTGATGGATCCGGTTGAGCCTGCTGCGGCGCGACAGGAGGCGGTGAAACCGGAGCGGCTGGGGCTGGTGTGGAAACAGCTGGCTGCTCCACTGCAGGTTCCGGTTCATTCACAATCGACTGGATGTTCTCAATATCCTTTTCTTGCTGCCCCATCACCTGGCCGACAATATCTCTTGCCAGGCTACAGGACAAGATGCTTGCAAAGCTGCTGTCCATCACATCCGTAATGGTGAGATGGAAGGACACTGCCACAATCTCATCGCCCTCTTTGGCGTTGACCGCATCGCTGTAACTACTGCTGTCCGCTCCAACCACACTGGCCTCCGGAGTGGAGATATTGATCGGTCGGCCCAAGAATTCCGACAGAGCGGTGGCTGATGCCCCCATCATCTGGTTCATGACCTCACAGGCTGCGCTCATGCTCAGCTCATCAAAGACAAAATCGTCTGTGGGCGGGTCGGTGTTTCCCATCAGCAGATTGAGAATCACCTGCATATCCTGTTGCCGGAAAATCATCACATTGGAGCCGGAAATGCCTTCTACATAGTTGATCTTGACAAGCATGGCGGGTTCCAATGCTGCATAATCCATCGCTCTGAATTGCCGCACCTCGACCGTTGGGGTTGAAATCACCACCTGTTTGTCCAGCATGGTGGAAATAGCCGTGGCGGCGGATCCCATACTGATATTCAATATTTCTCCGATTGTATCAATTTCTAAACTACTGAGAACATTGTTGTCCCCTAATTGCCCGCTTCGCTCTTCTCCCATTGGACACCCTCATTCCCGTTTAATACTATATTTTGCAGTTTAATTGCCTTTTTCTGTTTGCTCTCTCCTAGTTTGGCTGTAAACCAAGGAGCTTTATCAATCGTTATCAACACATCGCTGTCAATCGATTTGTTCAGTGGGATAATATCATCCGGCTGCAGCTGCATGATATCCTGCAGTTCCAGCTTGAATTCGTCAAATATCGCTTTGATTTCCATGTCCGACTCGCAGACATTTTCTAAAATGATCCTCTTTTTCGCTTCTTCCTGCGCCGGCTCCTGCTTCTTAGTAGTTCTGGCATAACGCAGACTGAAGGTGTCAATCACATCTTCCAGAAATTCCGCAGGGATACAGATACTCATTGTCCCTTCTAATTTTTCACCGAGCTTAATATTCATCATGACAATGACGACGATATCCTCCGGTGCAAAAACCTGCAGCAGACGTGAGTTTGTTTCCAAGCCATTAAGTCTTGTGTTGATTTCCAAATTGATACTCCAGGTATCGTGCAGGCGCTGTGCAATCTTTTCGAATACATTTGAGAGGATTGCAATTTCAATCTCAGTATAATTTCGCGAGAGATCATAACCAGTTCCCGGACCGCCCAATACCCGGTCAATGATGTAATACCCGATAGTGGTCGCCAGATCAACAATCATCGTGGTGTCATCATAATGTTTATTTTCCGGTTTTATGTCAACCAATCCAATCAGGGCAACATCTGGAAGCGCATTGTTATATTCGTAATATCGCTGCTCTTCGATCTGTACAACTTCAATATCGCAGGCCGTACGAAGCAAGCCGGAAAAGTAAGAGGCCAGCATACGGGAAAAAGTTTCATGTAGGCTGTCCAGCGATTTAAGCTGTTCCTTAGTAAACTTTTTTGGAGACTTGAAATCATATTCCCGGATTTTTTTAGCTTCATCCTGGACATTAACTTCGCCAGAACTCATCTTTTTGAGCAGCGCATCTATTTGACTTTGCGACAATTGTTCAGGCATAGTTCGTGCTCCTTTTTATGGATTTCCGCTGTTCTCCGGAGGCGATTCCATCAGTTCCCCTTCAGATGGGACAGGTGGTGATAAAGCATCTATCTCCGTATTGGAACCAGCAGAGTTATCCGGAATCAGAATATCTCCTGTGCCGCCGAAGCGTGGGAATTTTGTCGGGTCAAATAGTCCGGCCAATTCTTCCTCGGACCAGATCCCGCTTCCCGATTCATCCTGATTCTTTACAATAGTGATATCCACCCGACGGTTCTGTTCGCGTCCTTGCTGAGTATCATTGGGGGCGACCGGAAAATTCTTTCCATACCCAATGGGACGAAGCTTCTGGGGATCGATATCTTTTTCGTCGTCAAAAAAGATCGCTACACTGCTCGCCCGCTCACTGGACAACATCCAGTCAGAGACGGCATAATTTTCATATTCAACATCTGCGGTATGACCGTTGATGCTGATAATGTAGATATCTTCCTCCACGCTGTGCAGACAGTCTCCAACATAATGAAGTATGTCATATGCCTGCGGCCGCAGATAATATTTATCAGGATCAAAAAAAATATTGTTTTGGAAACGGATATATACGACGCTGTCGCCGCTTCTCATCACTTTTATAGTGCTTTGCAGGTCATTCTCTTCCACATACTTTTGTAAATATATGTACAGGTCATTGAAATCCTCCGGCATTTTTGTAGGGTCGAACACCTCCTCTAGCTGGTCGCCATAATCGTTATTGGGCAATGGTTCTTCCCCCGGCTCGAGTTCTTCCGAGTTTAGTACAACCTGAGCAGTCTCATCCCCTGGATGTGCCAAAGCCTTCACAAACGCTTCCCATTTCTCTGCGTCAACACTAGACATGCTGAATAGCAGGACAAAAAAGCACAGCAGGAGGGTCACAAGGTCGGAATATGTATTCATCCACGAGTTTGTGTCTTCTTCTTGCCTAGGCTTATGTTTCATTCTGTGCCCTCCCTTCTTTTTATTCAGGCTAGGATTTCTTTTTGCCGCCCTTCTTCTTGCCACCCTTATCGTCTTCCGATTTCTTTGCACCGGGCAGACCATTCTTAATCAGGAACCCTGGAATCAGCTGTGTCAGCTTCTCTTCGATGAATCGCGGGGCATCGCCCGCCTGAATCGACTCGACACCCTCTGCCACGATCAACTTGCAGAGATATTCCTCTTCATGCCGGATACGAAGTTTATTGGAAATCGGCATGAAAACTAAATTGGCAAGAATTGAGCCGTAGAAGGTGGTTACCAAAGCAAGGGCCATGGCCGGGGCAATAGCATCGGGATCATTTAGCTGTTTCAGCAGGTTGACCAACCCCATGAGGGTTCCGATCATACCATAGGCAGGCGCATAGGCTGCTGCCTTATCGTAGAAGGCCCGATCTTGAGCATGCCGCTCGTCCAGATAATCAAGCTCCTTTTCCAGCAATGCCTTGACCTTTTCCGGTTCCACCGCATCGACCACCAACATCATACTGTTTTTCAGAAACGGATCCTTTGTCTCCTCCAGCTTGCCCTCCAGCGAAAGCAGGCCATTGATGCGCGCTTCCTTCGCCAACTCGACGATCTGGACGATATAATCCTGAGGGTTATACTTTGTAGGAAAAAAAATGATTTTCAAGTGTCTCGGGATTTTGGCAAAACATCTGAGCGGAAAAGAAATCATCAGGGCCGCGATGACACCGCCCAGTACAACCGCTACACTGGGTGCATCAAAAAAATTAATCAGATTTCCAACTACAAAGCCTTTATCGCTGTCAAATAAAATGCCGAAGAGTATGGTCCCTATTCCAAATACCCATCCAAGTACTGATAATATATCCACTTATCATCCTTCTTTCTGTCTCAAACCGATACCACTGCAGACCTTATGATGGTACTCCATCGCCTTATCGATAACCTCCTGCATGGATTCATGGACGATATAGATGTTGCCATTGGTAAGCAGGATGGTCGTATCTGGATTTTCAGAAATGGTCTCAATGAGATCGCAATTGAGAGCAAACGTACCGCCACGTAGTTTGTTTAATATAATCATGTAATCCATCTTCTCCTTTCTGACCAGAGGAATATGGAAATACAGTTGCCAGCATTTCCACATTCCTCTGGCGGCGACCACGGTCGCCACCAGAATCGAAATTATCGTTTGAGATTGATCAGCTCTTCCAGCATGGTATCGGAAACGGTGATTAGGCGCGAACACGCCTGGAATCCTCTCTGTGTGGTGATCATATCTGAGAATTCCTGAGAAAGGTCCACATTGGACATCTCCAGCGCGCTGTTCTTGATGGCACCAGTGCCGTCCTCCCCGGCAATCGCCAGCTTGGGTTCGCCAGAGTTGGCCGTTTCGGTGAAATAGGTGCTGCCGGACTGCATCAAGCCCTTGGAGTTGCCGAAGGTGGCCAGGTCGATGCGTCCCAGCGTCTGCAAACCGGCTTCCGAGGTCCCCATGATGGTGCCATCCGCACCGATGGAAATACCGGTCAGGTTCCCGATATCCTGTTCAGTGAACTCGGTGCCGTTTTCCAGCGTAAAGGTGCCCTTGCCCAGTCCCAGGTTGTGAGTGGGCGTGCTGGGGGTTGCCTCGCCGACTGCAATTCCCGCATCGATACCCTGGATGTTCAACGCTGCGGTAATCCCATCAATCCCAGGGAATCCAAGCGTAATGGTATCGCCGTCTTCCCCATCTTCGTTGGTCAGCAGAATGGTACCGCTTCCCTTGTCTGCCCGATCCTTGGGTATCTCCGCCTCATAGGTAACGCCATTGTCTGTCGTAACCGTCACTGTGTATTTTGTCGGATCGGCATCATCATCCGGGACGATCACAAATTTGACCTCTCCGCTGCCGGAAAAACGTAGCCCTGTATCCTTAAAGGAGAAGCCTGTCGGCATATCTTTATTCGGAGTCACCCCACCGCCGTCATATTCGGCCGCAGCGGTGCTGACAATCTCCTCACCGGTCAGCACAATAGCGTCACCGTTGGCATTCGTGCCAAAAGGACTCGGTTCCAACGTAAACTTAAAATCTCCTGCCGGATGTGTCCCTCCATAAGCTTCGGTGATTGCTTTGTTGATATCAGACTCCAATTCGCTCATATTGGTATATTCAGCATCCGCATTGATTTGGATATTAATGACCGAGCTGGTTCCATCCATAATGGCCACTACATTTTGACCCAAGGGCATCTCGGTGGATTTGGTGAAGGTGAAGCCCACATTGGCCGCCTTATTCTGGTTGCTAGAGGTGATGGTCAATGTTCTGCCGCCGATCTCGGTGGACACCGACGCAGTGTTTGCCTGAATCGGATCCACCTGGATCTTAATTTTGCTTTTCCCTGCTTCAATGCTGTCCAGCTTTCCGTTGGTGGCGCTGGTGCCTAAAACAAAATTACCGTTGGAATCGATGACATAGCCGGTATTGGCATCGATATCCAGCATGCCGGCCTTGGTGTAATAGATGTTTCCGTCCGGGTCCATGACTTGGATAAACCCCTCGCCGGTGATGCAGATGTCGAGCGGATTTCCGGTGGACGTCATGGCCGACTGGGTCATCAGCAGATCTACACTGGAGATCTGTGAGCCGTAGCCCACCATGGATGGGTTGATACCGCCACGGGTCGCTGTGCCCGCGGACGCGCCCCGCAACTGCTGATAATACATATCGCGGAAAGTGGCGCGGCTGGATTTAAATCCGTAGGTGTTTGCATTCGAGATGTTGTTGCCAATGACGTCCATCCGCGTCTGATTGGCTTTCATTCCGGCTACCCCGGAATACATTGATCTAACCATTTAAGATTTCTCCCTTCCGGGACCGCACGAGTTTCTCAATCATTCAAAACCCGTTGACCTCCTGATCGGTCCAGTCAAAGTATTACGGTCCCATCAATATTTGTGATTACTTTCCCATGAATCTCCCGGCCGTTGAGCGCTGTGATCACGCGTCCGTTTTTTGCGCTGATGATGAACGCAGCGCCGTCCATCAAAATCAGTGCATCCTCCAAACCTTTGTCCCGCGCAATCTGCAATCCTTCATTGAGCCGCTCCAGACCTGTCGCGGACAGCTCAATCTCCCGCTGTGCGACGCGATTGGCCGCGTGCTTGGAGAAAGAGAGCTCCTGCTTCTGGGTTGTTTCCTCCAACACCTGTCGAAAAGAAACCGTACCCTGTTCGGATTGCTGCTTTGGAGACTGCATGGGAGCTGTTGGGATTCCGGTAGTTACGGGCAGATTGAGCCTGCTGCGCATCAGTAAGTCATCCATACCCTCACTCCTTTCTCATTGAAGCTGTGCAGATCACTCCAATCCGCCAGTTGTTCCTTCACCTTCATCGCTGGGGGATTCCACATCCGGGGCTTCTTCGCCGCCCTCGATGGGTTTTTCCACGTCAGGAACTTCGCTACCGCCCTCGACGGGATTCTCCACGTCCGGGGTTTCGCCGCTGCCTTCATCGGGATTTTCTACGTCTGTGGTTTCGCCGCCGCCCTCGCCGGGGTTCTCCACGTCGGTAACTTCTCCACTCCCGTCAGGGTTGTCCACGTCGGGAATTTCACCAGGATAATCCACGTTAGGAACATCGGGAAGCTCTTCCGTTTCTTCGTCGCCAACCTCCAGAACATCATCCAGGGGATACCACTCGCCGTCGATGCGAACCTGATACTTGCCATCCTCTGTGGAAATCTTCTCTACTACACCGGTCAGCTTGTCCATGGGCTCGCCGTCTGCATCCCGCTGCCAAACCGTTACAGTTCTGCCAATCAGAGATAGCAGGTAATCCATTTGTACGGAGTCCTCCTCGTCCTCCGACCCGTCGGCCGAAACAGACGAATGGATCTCCATGATCTGTTCCAGTGAGAACTGCTTACCGTTGACGCAGATGGAATACTCGTTGTTGACCAGCGAAATCTTCTCCACCACGCCGGTTTCTTTCTGCAATTCGCCTGAAATACTGAATTTTGCCGCGGTGACATTTTTTCCAACCAAGGACATAACATAGTTGGTTTTCATATATGTAGCCATTTCCTGCATCTGCTGCATGGTGGCAAACTGAGCCAGCTGGGTAACATATTGGGTATCATCCACTGGGTTCATGAAGTCCTGATTCCGCAATTGCGCGACCATCAGGGAAAGAAAGTCATCCACGCTGACGCCGTTATCCTTCTCATCAGTAAATACGGCGTCCCATACCTGACCGGTTTTGTCCGTCTCTTCGCCTTCCTGCACCTGACCGTTATTAATCGCATTCTGCCACTGATCCCGATAACCGTTTCTGCTGCCCACTCCATCGATCATCCTATATTCCTCCTTTCGCTTAGATATAGGTGTCTAAAACTTCTTCCAGCGTCTGCTGAATTGTGTTGCCAAACTCGCTGTCTTCCCTGGAATGGGTTCCAGTCGGATTCTGGCTATGGCCTCCAAAGTTGTGCTGGTCGGAAAACTGCCGCTGGTCGTCCATTGCTGTCTGCGCCGCGTATTCCGCCACGTGTCCCCCCGAGGCAACAGTGATCTGTTGGACCTCTGCATGCAGCGGCCGCAGGGCATTCTGCAGAGATGCGACTTCATTGGAAATCAGTTTGGCGGTCTGTGCGCTGGCTGTGAAGATGCTCAGGGTAATTTTGCTTTTATCCTCGGACAGCTTGACGACGATCTCACCGATCCCCTCCGGTTTCAGCCGGACGACAAATTCATTTTTTCCACGCGCGACATTTTCAAGAATTCCATCTTTAAGCTGGGCTGTAATCTCGTTCGGATCTGGCAGAATGGCTTCCTGCGAGGGCATCATCATATCCGCAGGGAAAAATCGCTTGGCGTCCACCTCGTTCTGCAACCCTTCCAGGTCTACCGCCTCGACCGGTTGTTTCATTTGGTTTGCCAGCAGCTGTTTTGCCTCACGCACCGCCCCATCTTGAAAATGCAGGCCCATAGCCGGCAACACCGGTTCCTTCCATGCCTTGCTCAGGACTGTATAAAAATCCTGTGCCGTCTGATTTTCATTTTCAATGGGCACGTTCTGTTCTTCTGCCGCCATCGCAGCGAACAGTCCATTGGCTTGCAGGTCATTCAGAGGAGCACCTGGATTAGAAGCATTCTGCAGGCCCATTTCCGAACTCTGCATCTGTGAAAGGATCATCTGTGGCGGTATGCCCGGCATCGTGAAAAGCATCTCAGCGGTCATGTGAGCTCCCATGAGATTCTCATCTTCTGACATACCGTCTGACAGCAAAGGGAACAACAGCTCTTCCGGATCCCCCCCCTGTCCCATCATCAACTGTTGAAAGATCATGGCAAAGGGATCCCCCGACGCTGCTTGTCCCGCGTCCAAACTCAGAAGTTTGCGAAGGCTCGGCTGTGCGGCAGCCACTTGTACGGCAATCGCTTGCTCCATCGTTCTCACCTCCTTTCAGTGAAATGATCTATTCTCACTCCGCATCTTTGCGGCTGATCCCCTGCACAACAAGCTCCTCGATCCGCAGTTCCTCCGCCTTGTCCGCCTGCCGGCGGTAGGCCTCATACTGTTTATCCTCCAGCTTGTCGAGCTTGGAGACTTCCTGATTGGCGGCGATGACCACCTGGGTCTGTTTTTCAACCCTGTCCGCCGCCTTTTGCAACTCCTTGGATAAATCCTCAAGCTGCATCCGTATGCTGTCAATCTGCATGCTGTACCTGCGGATTTCCAATGCCGTGGTACCTTTTTGCTGTGCCTGCAGCATTTGAAGCGATAATTCGTCAAACTCCTGGTGGAGTGTGTTTATCCTATTTTCCAGCTGAGCCTGCTCGCTTTTCAGCTGTTGGAGCACCCCTTGCTCTTCGTCCAAAATACGGCTTTTGAGTTCGCGCATATGGCTGAGTTTGAATTGGAATTTTTTCAGGGGGGCTCCTCCTTCCTACTCTAGTTTACAAGCTGGATCATCTGCGCCACGGTGTCTTCAAAATCCACCTTGTTATCCACCTGCTGCTGAAGCAGATGATTGATCCCGCTCATATGTCGGATCGCTTCGTCGAGCTCTGGGTTGCTTCCGCTTTTGTAGGCGCCGATGGAGAGGAGATCTTGATTTTCCTGATAGACCGACATCATTTGGCGAATTTTACCCGCCGCTTTTTGATGCTCCGGCCCGGCGATGCTACTCATCAAACGACTGATACTGGCTAAAATATCAATGGCAGGATAATGGTTGCGCATCGCCACCTTCCGCGAAAGCACAATATGCCCGTCCACAATACCGCGAACCGTATCGGAAATCGGCTCATTGGTATCGTCGCCCTCCACCAGCACCGTATAGATCCCGGTGATGGAACCCTCTTCAAAGTTCCCGGAGCGTTCCAACAACTTCGGCAGCGCCGTATAAATGGACGGCGTGTAACCGCGCGCCACCGGCGGCTCCCCGGTGGACAACCCGATCTCCCGCTGCGCCATGCAAAATCGGGTCAGGGAGTCCATCATTAAGAGCACATCCCGTCCTTGATCGCGGAAGTATTCCGCGATCGCCGTGGCGGTTAGCGCACACTTGGAACGCATCATAGCAGGCTGGTCGGAGGTGGCGATCACCAAAACCGTCCGACTCATCCCCTCCGGTCCCAGGTCGCGGTTAATAAACTCCACAACCTCCCGTCCACGTTCACCCACCAGCGCGATGACGTTGATATCCGCCTTCACGTTACGGGCGATCATGCCCATCAGAGTACTTTTGCCGACGCCGCTTCCGGCAAAGATTCCCATTCTCTGTCCCTTGCCCATGGTGAGCAGCCCGTCGATGGCTTTTACCCCGAGCTCCATTACCTCCGAGATCGGCGGCCGATTCATGGGGTTGGAATGAGTCCCGTTGATGGGGTACCATTCGGTGCAGTCAATGGAGGCACCGCCGTCGATTGGACGGCCTAGCGCATCAATCGCCCGCCCTACCAACGCATCGCTCACACCGATTTCCAACTGGTTTCCCGTATTGACCACGATGCTGCCTGAGCCAATGCCATCCACTTCCTGATAGGGCATCAGTTGGACAATGTTGTCTTTGATGCCAACTACTTCTGAAAGGATAAAATGATCTTCATCAGCCCATATTTGGCAAATATCCCCGATGTTGCAGACAAGCCCGGTGGCCTCCACCATGAGGCCCATAATTTTACTAATCCGGCCCTTATAGGTGTAGAGGTCACTGAGCCGTATCATCCTTCGATATACAGAAATATCCGCATAGCGACGCACCATCAAGGGCCTCCTTCCTACGAATCGGAATGGTGAAATAAGGTTTTCAGATTTTCCATCTGTACCGAAACCGAGGCGTCTATTACCCCTTCCGGCGTATGTACAATGCAGCCGTCCTCCGGCAGATCCGCGCCGGTCACCTCGACCGAACGCATAAAGTCCTGCCTTGTGGAAAGCTCTCCTTGCAGCTTCTCAACCAAGTCTGGAAGCCGATCGGAAACTTGTACGCTGATCCAATCTGCATTCTTCACAGAAGAAACCGCTTCCTTCACCAATGAAACCAACAGTTCCTTATTTTTATGAATCGAATCCTTCAGCACCTTCTCCGCAATTTCCAGTGCAAGATCGGACAGGCCTTCCTCATACTGCCGCAAAAAGCTTTCCTGCTCTTTCCGCAGCTGATTCATCAGCTGATCCATCTCTTCCAGGCAGGAGGTAATTTCCTTTTGCTTTTCCTCCAGAACCTGCCGATACGCTTCCCGCCAGGCCGTTTCCCGCATTTCTGTGGCTTCTTCCTGTGCTTGTAGCAAAATTTTTTCGCGCTCCATCCGCGCACTTTGCAGTATCTTGCGGGAAACTTCATTTGCCCGCTCGATTGCTGTTTCGCCTAAAATAATCCGGCCCTGAAAATCGGGAGAAATCTTATCTTCCATTGTCAATAGTTCATCCACGGGCGAATCATCCTGCAAAGTGGGAATCGCATCAGGAATCTGTACGATTTCTTCTGATGCAATCAGCTTGCTCGGCTTGATCACTTTAGGCAAGGAGCTCATCTCCTTCTCCCTTTGCTATGACGATCTGACCTGATTCCTCCAATTGGCGGATCACATCCACAATCTTCTGCTGGGCTTCTTCCACATCACGCATACGAACATTATGCAGGAACTGAATATCCTGCTCGATGCTCTCTCGCACACGAGAAGACATATTCTGAAAGATGATCTGCTTGACATCTTCGTTGGAACCCTTGAGGGCAACTGCCAGATCCTTGGTCTCTACCTCGCGGATGAACCGCTGGATGGCCATACTGTCCAAATTGACAATATCCTCAAACACAAACATGAGCTTGTGGATCTGCTCTGCCAAAGCCGCATCCTTCTCACCAAGTTCGTCGAAGATGTACTTCTCGGTCGAACGATCCACCCTGTTCATAATTTCTGCAATATACGGCACACCGCCCACCTCGACCTGATCGGAAGATATGATGGTGGAAAAGCGTTTTCCTAAAGTTGTCTCCACAATATTGATCATCTCTGGTGAGACGCGGTCTAGTTGTGCAATGCGCTGGATGACGTCCAGCTGAATATTTCGGGGAAGTTCTGCAATAATCTGCGCCGCCTGTTCGCTTCTTGCATAGGAAAGAACCAACGCGATGGTCTGCGGATGCTCATTTTGCAGCATCATCTGAAGACTTTTGTAATCTGCTTTCCGGATAAATTCAAACGATTTAGAGCGAAGGGATTTGCTCAGCCGCTCCATGTAGGAAGCAGCCTGCTGGGCGCCGAATGCCTTTTCCAGAATATCCTTTGCATAGATCACTCCGCCTTCGTTGATGACTTTCTGTGTCACACAAAGCCCATAGAAATCTTCTATGGTATCCTGCATCTCTTCCGGGGAAATCCGATCCAACTTGGCAATCTCCAGCGAGAGCTGTTCGACTTCTTCCTCTTTAAGATATTTGTATACCTCGGAAGCGCGGTCCGCTCCCAATGAAATAACAACGGCTGCAGCTTTTTGAGCGGAAGTCAGTTTTTGTTTTGCCATGCTACTTCTCCTCCCTCAAGAGCGAACGCAGCAGCGCCGCGGTAATTTCGGGATTGTCATGGGCAAAACCGCGCACATCTTCTGTAACTGCGCTTTCCTTGGTCGCAGCCTGCGCCAGCGCTTCATTTTGAAGTTTCCTTTTGTGCTCTTCAATCTCTTTCTGTAGGTCGAGCTGCCGCTGACGTTCAGCCGCTTCCAACATCTCCTCTTCTTCCTGCTCATGACGCTTCTTTCTTCTTCGAGAGAAAATTACAATGATAATAATCGCAAGCAGAATGAATAGTAACCCAACAAGCGCGAGGAGCAGGATCTGACGCTGGCTCAAGCCGGCGCCCTCAGGTGCCGGAGCTGCTACCGGCTGTGTCACAAAGTCCAGGTTGGTCACCTTTATGTTATCGGTGCTGATATTCACCGCCTTGGACACAAGACTCACCAAGGTTTCCTCTGTCTCAGTGTCAAAATCAGGATCGTTGACAATGACAGCGACCGATGCTTTTTTGAGGATTGGTTCCCCGCGCTCAATCTGGGTCAGCACATAACTGACGTCATAGTCAATACTTTTCTGATAATCGGTAGCAGAGGCATCTCCGGTCCCGTCGGCATTGGGATAAATCGGGGGGGCGTCTGTATTGTTTTCCTCGCCAACAATTCCCTCCACGGGGACAGTCCCGTTGAGGGAATAGCTTTCCTCAAAATGATTGATGACGCCACCGCCATCCCCATTTTCACGTGGGTGATATTCCTTTGTCTCGGACATCATCTTGTCATAGTCGACTGTAACCGTTGCAACAGCCGTAACCCCATTGACGCCGTATTTGCCGGCCAGTAGTCTCTTCACCCGATCCTCAATATCCTTGGAGATTGCATTTTCGAATTCCAGCCGCCGGACGCTGTAATAGCCGGCTGCCGCAGGATCATCCACTCCGGGGACTTCGATCCCGGTGGCCGCATCCACAACCACGACGTTTTCCGATTTCAGCTTCGGTACGGAAGTCGCCGCCAGATGTTGAATGGCGGTAACCCGCTCAGGTGTCAATGTGTAACCCGGCTTCATCAATACAGTGACGCCTGCTGTGCTCTCCTGCTGGTTAGACTGATCCCAGATATAATTGCTCGTTTCAGGTACTGTAAAGGTTACTGTCGCATCCGCAATTCCCTCCTGACGCAACAGGGTTTGCTGCATCCGGTCCTGTGCCTGAAAAATTAAAGCTGTCTTCTTCTCAAATTCAGTGGAGGTGAATCCAGAGGCATTTGAAAAAGTATCATAGCTCAGCGTGGTCTTGGGATACCCCTGCCCGTTGAGTTGAAAGACCAACTCGTCCCATTGATCTTTGGGGACAAGTATTTGCCCATTCGTATCGATTTTTGGCTGCACATCCATTTCCTGAAGTGTGGCATAAACCTGAGTGCTTTCTTCATTAGTCATACCGGGGAACAGAACCCGATACCCCATCTTAGAAGTGCCCAAATATGTGGAAATCAAAATGGCCAACGCCAGCGTTCCGCCACCAACCCAGAGGAGCATTTTCTTGCTTTTATCCGGGAGTTTCTGCCAGGATGTTTTGATTTTCTCAATAATGCCCTTAACATCAAATTTCATTTATTCTCAACCAATTCCTTCTGACTACCACGAAATACCAAGTCCCATTATATCTGCATCTGCATGATCTCTTTATATGCGCTCACAGCCCTCGATGTAAGCTGAACCACGGTTTCCACAGCGGTCGCTTCCATCGCAGAGTTGATCATCATGGAATGAAGGCTGGATATATCCCCCATGGCCAGATTATACGAGTCCTCCGCGGCCGCCTGCTGGCTCTGCTGAAGGTTCTCTATAGCGTCCTGCATAATGCTTGCAAAAGAGGATTTGTCCGCCGAAGCAGACTCATTTGGCCGACCGACAGAATCCTGATCTTGAATAGGCAATATATTATGTAGCGGTATTATGTACATTCCACCCATCCTTTCTCAACATCCAAATTTCTACAATTTATTTCACTAAACAACATAACACTTGTCAAAATGGCATTTCACGACACCTATATTTTAATATTATACACAACATTATTGTGTGTGTAAAGATTGTTTATAATATTTTGATGTGCTTTTTGAGCGTTTTACGGAAAAACTCTGTAATATAAGAATATATAGTTTTTCAGTATTGGAGTAAGCTCCTGCGAACGGAGGTCTTTGCCTATGATAGGTGAACGCATCGGCGACCTGAGAAGAAGAAAAAACATGTCCCAAAGACAATTAGCCGCGTTTCTTTCCGTTTCTCTCAACTCGGTTTCGCTTTATGAACGTAACTTGAGCACCCCCGACGACGATACAAAAGTAAGGCTGGCAAAGTTGTTTAATGTATCCATGGACTATCTAATGGGGACAAGCGATCAGGAAACACCTCTTGAGAAAATCACACCGCATGCGACCCTCCTTTATTACGAAAATTTGCCGGCGGACGCCCGCAAGGAGCTGGTGGAATTTTTAAAATATTTGAAGGAAAAGTATAAGGTCTGATCAAGCAAAGAATCCCGCCATATATGAGACATGGCGGGATTCTTTGCTAACGGCTATTCTGCATCGGAAAGAGGGGTAAGGGCCTTCAAAATTTTTTGAATACAGTCCTCGCCATCAAGTTCTTGTATGAAGTGGTGACCAGCCAGAAAGCCCAGATAGTAAGACACGATCGCAACACAAATTTCATAATCAGAAAGTATCGCTTCCTGTTCCTCTGGATGTATATGTAGTTGACCGTTTTTCTCCATCTGCTGCAAAACACGTTCCTTGGTGTTTTGATAGCACTGCCATCCTTCAAGAACCTTTGTAACTTGCCCAAGCATAAGCTCTACATGAACTTTTAAAAGGTGTTTATTTTGATCCAACATTCTGCATCTTCCTCCTAATTGCAACGCATGTAAAAAACGACAGAACTGCCCCTGCGGGCTTTTCTGTCGTCTTTTAATGATCCCGATTCCAATCGTTTTTCATGTCGAATTTAGTTGTAGCAAAATTCCTTATTTCAGGACGAACCGATCGATCAACGCAACCAAATTGGCTATCTCGGGTTTCGTGATCTGCGCGTCCGCACCAACCATTTCGCCTTTGCGTCTCATTTCCTCATTGATCAGTGATGAGAACAAAATAACAGGCAATTCCCGCAGAACGGCGTCTTCTTTAATGAGTTTCGTAAGATGATGGCCATCCATCTGCGGCATTTCAATATCTGTAACCACACAACTGACATGGTTTTTAATTGGATCCCCAGAAGTCTTCGCCTCCTGCAGAAAATCCCATGCTTCCTGGCCGTTGTCGGTCTTAATCAGGTTTTCATAACCGGCTCTCCGAAGAGATTCAACAATCATTTTTGACAGCAGCATCGAATCTTCCGCCAGCAGAATCGGCTTTTCATTGCGGATACGCGGCCCCAGCTTTTCCAAATCTTCATAGCGGATTCCAAGATCCGGGCTAATTTCCGACACAATTTTTTCAAAATC